>Ga0157375_10000080_pt1 | contig 96665 bp, 71 predicted proteins | sample M35metaG_FD_115311 | JGI IMG/M metagenome (GOLD analysis project Ga0157375, IMG submission 115311) | Miscanthus rhizosphere microbial communities from Kellogg Biological Station, Michigan, USA - M3-5 metaG | ecosystem: Host-associated > Plants > Roots > Rhizosphere > Soil | place: USA: Michigan... | reverse complement strand
ATGTGTGCCTTTACTACCAAAAGCAGTTGTGAGCGAATCCTCTATGCCGTCTTTAAACGAATGAATGATCACTGGACCCTTCACCCACTCAATGATTTTACACAAAAAAATTGACGCAACCAACCACCACTGGGGTTGCATTATTTCCAGAGCGCCCGTTTCCTGTTTTCCTTTAGCCCGTTGCACTTATTGCTTGACATTGTTATTAGCGTCTCAAGCGTCAATGGTACTGCGTCAAATTGGAATGACGATGCGCATCCCGGGCTGTAGAAACGGCCAGTTTTTGGGAGTATCCGAGTTATGGGACGGACTGGAGCCTGAAGAATTCTTGAGGGGCGTTGAAAAAATTTGTCCATGGGCTTGAGGCACCCGAAACCGGGAGGTAGGGGCCAGCGACGTTGCTGGAAGAGAGCAGTTGGTAATTGCCAGACCACGTCAATACCAGAGCGTTGGGCATCCGCGCCGCTGCCAGCGTCGGGCGTTGGCCGGGTACTATTTCACCACTTGAGAGAATCTGAGCAGAATAAGCGCCTGGCGCAAATCCGACCGGATTAATAAATCTAATCTGCTGTAACTGGGACGGGCTCAACCCGGAGGCATCGCTGCCGACCAACACCTGGTCGGAGCTGCTCCAGTTGGTAATGACGAGCAGCGCTCCGGCTGTCCAACCCACTGCCGAACTGTTGGCGAAGCGCACCACAGCCGGATAACGAATAGAGAGGTCGATCAGGGCATTGGTGGCAAGCTGCACCTGGCCTAACTCAGCATCGGGCAGTTCAGTGCTGATCGTACCGCCGAGGTTGAGCAAGCCGGTATTGGTTATGGTAGCCGCCGGGTTGAAAAACCGCCCATTGAAATTCATTGTCATCGCCAATGCGCCACGGAGGTAGAGGCCCTGGCACACCAGATTGCAGCCCCCCGACTGAAGAGCGCCGGTCAGAGTATACGTGCCGGTAATAGACAATACGCCATGGACAAGATGTTGCCCGCCGCCATGCATGAAGGTAGCAGCGGATCCGACTCCGGTGCCGCTAGTTTCGAGAGTGCCACCGTACAAACTGTATTGTCCGCCAAACAGTGACAGTCCACCGCTGATCTCGTTGGAGCCGCCCATCAAGTCAAAATATGCGTATTGCCCCAGGCTCATCGAAGGCAAATAGAGATGGCCGGCCCACTGGACACAGGCAACGTGCTCGATGAGCGGGCCCTGATCGCCGGCGATAAATTCCATGCCGTGCAGGTCGAAGTTGTTTGTTACAAAGAAATCCGCCCCGCGCATTTCCACTCTGGCGTTGCCACCGATATTGAGCGTGCCACAGTGGACGGTCCCGCCCGCAAACCAGGGTCCAAGCTGCGGTGGCCAATTTGTCCCGCCGGAGATATTGATGAACTGCATATCGAGCAGTCCACCTTCCTGATAAAACAACGTGGCGTTGCCGTCCGGACTGGCTGCGGTCAGCACATTCCCCTTGGCCATGCCCGATAGCAGCGCATAATAACCATCTGTGGCCGTGATATCGCCATAATTGGTGCCTCCGTATTGCCGGAAGCCGGGACCTCGCGCCGAACACTGAGTCCCTTGAATCGCATAGAGCACACCGGACATCAACTCGTAGCCACCCTGTGCAAAGGGATCCTGACTGTAGGCCGCGACATGAATCTGCTGTGCCGCTATGCTGCCGCCGTCCTGGAGGAACGAGCCGACAGATGCAGGCGCAGAACCGATGGTCACTTCGCCCAGCGTCAGGTTGCCATTGGTCGAATAGATGGCGCCATTATTGCGCACGAATACTGGTCCATTCACAACCGTCAGGCCGACATCCTGAACAAAGTTCCCGCCGTCCACGAGCAATTCGCCCCCGTTGGCGCCATCCACTTCGAAGCTGCTCTGGAAGTTGTCCAGGGTGCCGTTTGTTCCAATGGTGCACCCGCTGAGGACCTTTAGCGGCATTGCCGTTCCGGCATAATTGAGCAGAAGCGTGCTCGCCCCGTTGGTTGGGGCGGACACAGTCAGGTTGCTGATAGTTACTGAGTTCGAGTGGGTCGCGAAAGTGGCGCTGTCAATATCGACGGCCTTGAAACCCTCATTGGTGATATTCACCATCTGGTTCCACGCCGGCAGAATTTTGAGCGACCAGTTAGTGGAGGAATCCCAGCGTGCGCTGACATGGTTTGTCCAATTATTCACCAGTTGGCCCCTCGCCTCCATCCCCAGCACTAACAACCCCAAGACACACGCCCAGACCTTCCAGAAATCAGCAAAAAACCTTTTCTGTTGATCTTTCATTGCTGCCTCTGTTTGACGCCAACCGATATCTCTATTCTGCCTTAACCATATCACCTCACAATGGGGCGAAGCCCCCGATTTGATGTGGCGAACCTCTTGTATGCAGCACTAAATTTGAATTCTGCCCTAAATTCGCATGTGTGGTGTTTGATTTGTGGCTGTCTCTGCTCAACCTCTTACTTTGGTCGGCCCGTTTTGGTCTGTTACTGCCGATCTGGGCCTGAACCCAACTTTTGAGTACGCCCGCTGGCAATTTGCTCTGGTTGATGCGAGGGGTTTTGGTAGAACTACCTTCTCATGTCAGAGCAGCAGAAAACTTTTGTCGCCTATCTGAGGACGGCGTCTAGGATTTTGCTTTTTACCGGGGCAGGTATTTCAACAGGAAGTGGCATACCGGACTTTAGAGGCCCACAAGGAGTGTGGAAAAAACGGCAACCTGTTTATTATCAGGATTTCATGACCTCAGAAGCGGCGAGGGTTGAGCATTGGGATTACAAAAGCGAAGCATGGGAAGCTTTTAGGACTGCGTTACCGAACGCTGCACACAAAGCGATTGTTCAACTTGAGCGCGCACACAAGGTTCTGGCGGTGGTCACGCAAAACATAGATGGCCTGCACTCGCGCGCAGGCACAGCACCCGAAATCTTAGTCGAGTTGCACGGCACGAACAGCTTGATCGAGTGTCAGTCGTGTGGCCAGCGTTCCGACCCTCAAAAGCATTTCGACTATTTCCGTCAGACCCGCCGAGCGCCGATCTGTGATTGTGGCGGCTTTTTAAAACCCGCGACCATCAGTTTTGGGCAGAATCTCCGAAGCAAGGACTTGGAACGAGCCTACGATGCCGCCGAAAAAACTGATTTAGTAATAAGTCTCGGCTCGACTCTTTCTGTCTATCCTGCCGCCAACATTCCGCTGATGGCCGCGGCCCGGGGTGTGCCATATGTCGTCGTCAATCGAGGTCCAACGGAGCATGACGAAATACCCCAGACGAGCTTGCGTTTGGAAGGTGATGTCAGTGAGATTTTTCCGCAGGCAGTGATTACCGCTTTGCACTCTGAATTATGATGATGATGCACACATGAGTGGCAACGGATACGAAGTGATTGTTCTAGGCCTCGGCGCCATGGGCAGCGCGGCAGCATATCACCTCGCCAAAAATGGAAACCGCGTCCTCGGATTGGATCGCTTTCAGCCTCCGCATTCATTCGGTTCTTCTCATGGTAAGACTCGGATTATCCGCGAGGCATACTTCGAGCATCCTTCATACGTGCCGCTGGTCCAACGAGCCTACGAGCTATGGTTTGCGCTGGAGGCGGAATCAGGCAGCAAGTTGCTCATGCCGACCGGTGGATTGATGATCGGCCTCCCGGAGGGCGCCCTGGTGAGTGGTTCGAAACTGAGTGCGGAGCAACATAAACTCGAACATCAGGTTCTTTCCGCTACCGAACTCCGCCGTCGCTTTCCTGTTTTTCAGCCTGACGACAGCGCAATAGGCGTCTGGGAGCCGCGCGCTGGAATACTCTTCCCGGAAAAGGTAATCCAGACGCACCTCGAAATGGCAGCCCAGGCTGGCGCTGCATTAAACTTTAATGAGCCGGTTCTCAAATGGGAAACCGATGGCGACGGCGTGCGCGTCACCACCGCGACAAACACTTACAGCGCCGAGAGGTTGCTCATTACTGCCGGAGCATGGCTGGGCTCTTTTTTGAATCCCTCGACTGAGCGACCCGCTTCAGTCCGAAGTGTGGAGAACTCGATACGAAATCGACCGAAGCTGGAGCTGGAAATTCCCCTTTCGCTGGAAAGACAGGTGCTCTTCTGGTTCGAGCCGATTCCTGCACAGGCTGAACCATTCCAGCCGCGCACTTGCCCCATCTTCATCTGGGAATATGAATCGGGTAAATTCTTTTATGGCTTCCCCGATCTCGGAGATGGAATCAAGGTCGCCCTGCATCATCAAGGCGAGCGTGCTGATCCTGAACACATGCAGAGAGAGGTTGGTGAAAACGAAATTTTAGAGATGAAATCCCTTTTGCAGCGACTGTTGCCCACAGCCGCTGGTCGATTGAAGTCTCACGAGGTTTGCATTTATACGAATACGCCTGACGAACATTTTATCTTCGATTGGCATCCAGCCTATCATCAGGTGTTTGTGGCTAGCCCCTGCTCAGGGCACGGGTTTAAATTTTCGAGTGTGATTGGGGAGCTAGCTGCAAAACTGTTAACAAACCAGCGGGTGAGTTTTGATCTTAGCCGTTTTAGGATTGGCCGGTTTCAAAACATCGCGCCTGCTAGATGAGAGAGATCCTCATACGCTGTTTTACCGAGTTTACTAAACGTTCCTGCGACCTCAAATTTTTCACGGAGACTTCCGCGCCCGATAGAATTTCAAAGAGACGCCGTGGCAGTTGGTATCGAGAAACTCGCAATAACCATTGGAATTCGTGGTCAAGATACCCACTTCCCGCCACGTTAGCAGATTGGTCGTGACTTCGACGTGATACTCTGCTCCCGGCATGCCGAATTGTCGCAGTAAGACATTTCCGTCCGATAAAACCTGAAGAGTGTCCTTGTAATCTGTCGCCACCTCCACGGGTGTACGCGCCACGACCGCTGTGCCCTCATAAGTGCCGTAAGCGAAGCGTGTGCTATCCGGCGACCAGGAAAGGGGTGATGTGACTCCAATACCTGTGTGAGCGTCGTAAAACTGGCGCAAGGCGCCATCAGCGACCCGCCAAAATCGGATTAACCCTTTTTGCTGCCATATGCCGTCTCGATCCAAATAGGGCAAGTAACCAGTTGTGGCCATAACAGCACCGTCCGGTGTGAAGCGGATGGCGCTGACACTCTCCTCAGGAGCATTTCCAGGAAAATTCATCAACACGCCGCCATCGGAGATCCGCCACAGGGTCACACTATTGGGGTTCGCGCTCCAGGCGGCGATACCCCTGCTGTCCCGCGTGAATGCCACAGGCATAACGCCTTGTGGAAATCCACCGCTTAGCGTGCGCACGATCGAAGCGTCGCTTCGCCGGCGGATTTTGATCTTGCCTTGCGCCGCCGCGGATTGGAGTTCTCCATCGGGCGAGAAATTGAAGGTTGTGTTGGTCAACTGGTATCCAGCACCTGCTGTGAAGACCACCCTGAATTCCTCGAATCGCCAGCGCGACAGAGTTCCATCTCCACCGACTGCACTGATGAGCTGGTTATCAGGCGCAAAGCGCACGAGTCCATTGGTATCTACTGTGACTGTCAGGATGCCCAGGAAAACTCCGTCCAGGGCGCGATGCACCCTATAACCCAGACCGCCGCCCGAGTTATGAGCGGCGATGAACATTCCGTCAGTAGAGAAAATGGTTTGGTCGACACTTCCGGAGCGAATCGGCTGCAGAACCGAATAGAACAGAGAGCCGTTATCCGCCTTCCGAGTCCGCATCCAGCGATCGGTGGATCCGAAGGCCACCCGCCCGGTAGCGCCTGGGGCCCACCCAACACCTTCAATGCTATTCGCAATTCCACTCGGGGTGTTAGCTTCCCAAATTACGTCAGGCGGCCCCTGGCCGTTCACGAACGGAACCTCGAAAAAACAGATTGCCGTCACCGTGAGAATGATTATCGGGCATGGGTTCATTCTTAATACAGATCATCGCTCGACTTGATCATGGGTCAAGTCCGGTATGTGCGTGTGAAGAGTGGGCAGGCACAATACAACTATACAACTAGGCTAAAAAACCCTGGTCATTTTAGTTCAATGCCCCAAATCGAATCGACCTTTAAGCCAGGCGGACTTAAGAATTGAACCCCAGCAGAAGACGGGGAAGGTTTGACAACGGATTTGCGGGTCTGAAACATTGTTGCATAACACACAGCAAACATGTCACCCTCAAAGTAACACAACTCAACCGAAGCACCACATGAGCTCACTGGATACTGAAGTTACCAAATTCCTCTCCAATCAACCACTCCCAATGTATATCGGCGGAAAATGGAGGCAAGGCGCGACCGGAAAAACATTCGAAACTCTGGACCCCGGCAATGGCACGCTTCTGGCGCGCGTCGCGGCAGGCGATGTTGCTGACGTGGATGCAGCCGTTGCGGCAGCCCAGCAAGCGTTCACCAAAAGCGGATGGGCAACGATGCCAGTCAATGATCGCGCGGTAATTCTTCATCGCCTCGCTGACCTCATTATCAAGCACCAGGATGTTCTGGCGCAAATTGAATCGCTTGATGTTGGAAAGCCGCGCGGGCAGGCAGCCGCCTTCGATATTCCGCATGCTGCGCAAACTTTTCGGTATTATGCTGATCTGGCCGTGCACACGCGACGACGTGAACCGATCGCGGTCTCGGGTTTGGATGCCCACACGGTGCGAGTGCCTTACGGGGTTTGTGGTTTCATTTTTCCCTGGAATTTTCCATTTCTGCTTGTCGGATGGGGCGTGGCCCCGGCGCTGGCGGCTGGCAATACCGCGGTGATCAAGCCTGCGGAGGATACCCCCCTTTCCACGCTATACTTCGCGAAACTAGCGGAGGCAGCAGGCATTCCACCAGGGGTGGTCAATGTGGTTACGGGCTTTGGCGAAACTGCGGGTGCTGCTTTAGCACGTCATCCGGGACTGAAACGCATGTCGTTCACCGGTTCGCCGGAAGTTGGGCGCCTCATCGCGGAAGCGTGCGGAAAAAATCTTGTTCCAGTAAAACTGGAACTGGGCGGCAAAGGCGCGGCGGTGATTTTTGACGACGTCGATGTGAATGCGGTCGCAAACGCGCTCGCAGGCGCAGTCACACTTAACGCAGGCCAGGTTTGTTGCACTGCCACAAGATGGCTGGTGCATGACAAGATTCACGACGCGTTTGTCAAACAAGCGACAGCCACGCTTGGTGCCATGAAAATCGGTTATGGCGCGAATCCGGAAACGAACATTGGTCCCGTCGTCAGCGAAAAACAACGCGCGCGCGTGCTGGGTTATTTGGAAAAAGGAGTAAAAACAGGCGCGAAACTTGTGCTGCCAGGCGGCAAAGAGCAAGTCAGCGGCCACGAAGGCGGTTTTTACGTGAAACCAGCGCTGATGGCCGGCGACCCGGAAAATGTGTGCGCGCGCGAGGAGATTTTTGGGCCCGTAGCCTACCTGATGAGATTCTCCGATGAAGACGCAGCGGTTCAACTGGTCAATCGTTCCAGCTATGGGCTGGCAAACAGCGTTTGGAGCAACAATCTTGAACGAGCCAACCGCGTGGCTGAACAGATGGTGGCCGGCAATAGCTGGATCAACGCACACAACGTTTTCGCACACGGCTTGCCGTATGCTGGCTGTAATTTAAGCGGATGTGGCGGCGGTGTGCTCGGACCCGAAACGCTGTCTGATTATCTCCGCAATCAAACTGTGGCTCGACCGCTGGCATGACTTGGGTAGCTGGGCGCTGAATTTTTAACGTCTTTGATTAGCCGTCTGACACAACCAAAATCATTACTCGCCTGATATGTTACCCAATCCTCCCCTCGGCGTGATACTTCACGCCATCGGTGGTTTGATGTCGGCGATCTTTTATTTGCCTTACCGCAAGGTGAAACATTGGTCGTGGGAAAGTTATTGGATTATCGGCGGTGTTTTCAGTTGGGTTGTTGTGCCCTGGATTATAGCATTTCTCGCTGTACCCAATCTTCCGTTGACTCTGTCTCATGCGCCCGCAAAGAGTGTCTTCTGGAGTTACTTTTTTGGCGTGCTATGGGGAGTGGGCGGTTTGACATTTGGCCTCACCGTTCGATACCTCGGCTTTGCGCTTGGGACCGCGATGGCGCTCGGGTACTGCGCGGCTTTTGGCACTTTATTGCCGCCGATTTTCAACGGGGAATTTGCCGGCGTCATTAAAACCACTTCCGGGCTCATCGTCATGGGCGGTGTCCTGGTTTGCTTGTTCGGCATTGTTATCAGCGGATTCGCGGGGATCGCGAAAGAACGTGAACTGCCGGATAAGGAAAAGACAGCGAGCGTCAAAGAATTCAGCTTCAGAAAAGGTGTTTGGGTGGCGACTTTTTGTGGCATCATGAGCGCCTGCATGTCCTACGGGTTTGCCGCGGGCAAACCGATTGCTGAAGTAGCTGTGGCTAATGGTTCTTCGGATTTGTGGAAGAATTTGCCAGTGCTGATCATCATCCTTGCCGGGGGTTTTACGACTAACTTCCTTTGGTGCATCGCGCTTAACTTTCGCAACAAAAGTTTCGGGGATTACCTTAAACAAGAGCACAAGGTGCCATCTTCGGAAAATGCAGTTACCCGAAACGAACGCGTGCCGGTTTTGGCGAACTATTTGTTTTGCGCTCTAGCTGGCACACTTTGGTACTTCCAGTTTTTCTTTTACGGAATGGGCACGACAAAGATGGGCAGATACGACTTTTCCAGTTGGACCTTGCACATGGCCAGCATCATTATTTTTGGGACCTTGCTGGGTGTCATTCTTTCCGAGTGGAAAGGAGTAAGTGGGCGCACTCACTGGTTGATGAGATTTGGCCTGGTCGTGTTGGTATCGTCCACTGTGGTGATTGGCTACGGTAATTACCTGGCCAAGGAAAGTAACCCTTCTCAGCCGCAGGCGAAAGCCGAACAGCAGGCAAAGCACACAGACGCAACCGAACCGAGCGAATCGTATGTGCGCCGCATTCCGGCGCTATCAATTGCCGCCATACCTCATTCAGCAGAAATTCAAATCCAAAGCGCCGGCATACGTCGCACTCCGAACGCTTTGCGCGATATCACAGGCAATTCCACTCAATGAAGATTTCTGCGATCAAAAGGTTGCGCAGAAAACTTGCTGCGGACGAGCCTGTTTACGGGCTTTGGATCACATTGGAATCGCCCAGCATTTCGGAAATGGCGGTCGCGCTTGGCCTCGACTGGGTTGTGATTGATGCCGAACACGGGCACCTCGACTGGAAAGAAATCCTCGAACACGTCCGCGCTGCTGTGCGCAGCGAGACAGTGGCGCTTGTCCGTGTTGCAGAAGCTAACGGAGGACTGATCAAGCGCGCCCTGGATATCGGCGCGGACGGGATTGTTGTTCCATGGATAGAAACCGCTGAGCAACTGAAACAATCGGTGGCTTTTGCCACGTATCCACCAGAAGGTGTTCGCGGCATCGGCGCTGAACGCGCCACAGGGTGGGGGCAAAGCTTGCTGGAACACACACAGGAAGCCAACGAGCATGTTTTGGTAGTGCCTATCATTGAGACTGTGACGGCTGGCCGGAATATCGAACAGCTTTGCACAATCAGCTCTGCGAATCTGTTTTTCTTTGGCCCCGCCGACTATTCTTCCACGGCAGGTCATCGAGGCCAATGGGAAGGGCCGGGAGTAGCTCAGGAATTGCTGGCTATCAAAGCCAAACTGCGAGCACAGGGGAAACACTGCGGCATTATGGCAACCAGCAATGAAAACTTAATCGAGCGACGCCTCCAGGGTTTTCAGATGTTAGGTGTGGGGTCGGACACGGGGTTGCTTTTGCGCAGCCTTCATACGGCCCTGGGCGCCGTTGGACAAGACCGCAATATCCAGACCAGTTTTGTGCCCGAGAAAACGAATATACCCATCACTCCGTTGCCCCGTCCACCGGCATCATTGCGTCCTGACCGTTTGGAAAGGATGAACCTGCCTGGAAAGAACCCGCCGGTCGAACTTGTGCCGGGAGTTTCCCTCGATTGCCTCGTCGGGAAACATAATGGAGCCAGGAATCTGATGACCGGGTTGGTCACATTCGAACCAAATGGCAGGCTGGAGTACCACACTCATCCAGTAACCGAATCCATTACCTCGCTTTCCGGGACGGCCCGCGTCGCGGTCGAAGGTCGCGAATATTCATTAGGGCTGCTCGACACCGTCGTGATTCCTCGAGGATTGGCCCACTCGGCCTGGAATTCTTCGTCCACGGACCGGGCTGTTGTTCATGTGGCACTGGCCTCCGAAGCACCCAGCCGCGAGCTGGTCTCGACTCGGTTCGAGTCGCGCGAGATGCCGAACGACTCCGCCCACGTTCCGGGTATGGAACGCGTGACTCGCTTCAGCACAGCGCCCACGTTCCAAGCCGGGCCCGGAACAAGTTTTATCGACCACTTCAATCACAATCTCATGCCCGGGATCGAAATGAGCGGAGGGTACGGACTGTTTCAGCCAGGTGGCCGATTGCCGGCGCACTTCCATGATTTCGACGAATCCATCTGCATCATCCAGGGGACATCCATTTGCGTCGTTGAAGGACGCCGCTACACAATGGGAAACTGCGACACCGCTCTGCAGCCGCGCGGGCGCGTACATTATTTCATCAACGAAAGCACAGAACCCATGGCCATGATTTGGGTTTATGCCGGGCCAATGCCTGAACGAGTCATTGTGGATGAGCGCTGCGCAACTGTGGAAGGCGACCCATGGAAAGAAAATGGCAAACCATGAGTGGCCACCTTTCCAACTCAGCAGCCCATTCAATGAATAAAGCCCCCCAAACATTCACCGTACTCAGGTCAACACTGCTGTGAGCAAATAAGATGAGCCAGGGGAAATTTACTGTCACTTTCACTGCTGATTTTTATGACGCCAAAGGCGCACCAAAATATCAGGACATAGGCTTGTCGGTTCTATCAGCTCATCCACACATCGAGCACCGCGTTTTCAAAGAGCACCACAAGGAGATTGGGGCAGAGCAAATTGGCGATGCCCACGGTGTGATCGTGCTCACACCCGCCGTCTCGGCCCAGAGCGTGGGGAAGGCAGATAACCTCCTGGTAGTAGCTCGGTTTGGCGTTGGGTACGATGCCGTAGACGTCGCGGCCTGCACTGCCGCGGACGTTCTTGCCACCATCACTGTTGGAGCAGTGGATCGTCCAGTGGCAGAAGCGACCATTGGCTGGATGATTGCGCTGAGTCACAATATGTTGATAAAAGATAAACTGGCGCGGACTGGAGGCTGGGAGGAACGTTCGAAATATATGGGGCGCGAGTTGCGCGACCGAACACTGGGTGTGATTGGCCTCGGGGGCATCGCGCGAAAGACCATCGAGTTGCTGCGCGGTTTTGGGATGAAGCAGCCATTTGCATTCGACCCGTTCCTGGACGAACCGACTGCAGCCTCTTTTGGCGTGCGCCTGGCCAGCTTGGACGATCTCCTCCAAGAAGCCGATTTCGTTTCAATTCATTGTCCGCTCACTCCGAAAACGCGTGGTTTGATCGGTGCACCGGAATTGTCACGGATGAAACCGGGTGCGTATCTGCTGAATACCGCGCGAGGAGGAATCGTGGATGAGGATGCGCTTTACACCGTTCTGAAGGACAGGCGCATTGCGGGAGCGGCGCTCGATTGCTTCGCGGAAGAACCTGTAACGAGGCCTCATCGTTTTAGTGGACTCGACAATGTGCTGCTGGCACCGCACAGCATCGCCTGGACTGAAGAATTGTTTCGCGATATTGGACGGGCCGCCTGCCAGGTGATGGTGGACCTTTCCCTTGGGAATAAGCCTCGGGGCGTTTTGAATCCTGAATTGTTCGACCGTCCTTCGTTCAAGGCCAAGTGGGAACGAATTTGCAAACGGCATTCCTCCTAAAATAGTGAAAAGGCTCGAAAACAAAGTTGCGTGGATCAGTGGCGCCACCTCCGGTATCGGGGAGGCGACGGCGAGATTATTTGCGCGGGAAGGCGCAAAGGTTGCGCTTGTGGGCAGACGTTTTGCTTTGAGCCGTCGCATCGCCACGGAGTTGAAAGCAGAGGCTGGAGAAGCACTTCCTCTTGCCTGCGATGTGAGCGATGAGAAGCAGGTACGAAATTCTATTCAGCAGACTGCTAAACATTTCGGCAAGATCGACATCATCGTGAACAATGCCGGAATGGTGCACATCAAAATGCTTCACGAATACACCGAGCGCGAATGGAACCGGGTGATGGATGTGAACGTAAAATCCATGTTTTTTGCGGTCAAGCACTCGATGCCTTATCTGCGACGGGCGGGCCGAGGGTATATCGTAAACGTTGGTTCTATCAGCAGTTTCGTCGGCCAGGCGCTCACGCCTGTGTATACCACCAGCAAGCACGCAGTTGTGGGACTCACAAAGTCGATCGCCCTGGATTACGCGGCGGACGGCATCCGGTGCAACTGTGTGTGTCCCGGCATCACAGACACTCCCATGCTGCGTGAACACCTGGACACCCAACCTGACCCGGATGCGGCGCTCGCCGCGCGCTTGCGTCGCGCTCCGATGGGAGTGGCGTTAACCCCTGCTGATGTAGCGAAGACGATTTTGTTTTTGAGCTGTGAGGATTCTTCGGGCATCACCGGGGCGGCAATGATTATTGATGCCGGTTACCTAACCGCTGCGGAGTGGGACACGCGCGGGAAGACGGCCTTTATGGATAAACCCAAATCTCGAATGAACAAGAGATGAAACTGAAACTTGCTTGCGCTGATTTTGCATTTCCTCTGCTTCCGCACGATAAAGTTTTGGAGCTCATAGCTCTGCTGGATTTCGAAGGCGTGGATATCGGCCTTTTCGAAGGCCGCTCACACCTTTGGCCCTCTCGGGTTTTTGCCTCGCCGACAAAGTCTGGCAAGGAGCTTGGTCGCAAGCTTGCTGCGAAGGGCTTATCCTGCGCGGATGTTTTTCTGCAAATGAGCCCCAACTTTGTTCCCTTTGCAATTAATCATCCCGAAGCAGCTCGACGCCGCAAAGCTCGGGATTGGTTCCTAAAAACACTGGATTATTCGGCCGCCGCCGGTGCGAAACACGTGACCACGCTTCCCGGAGTTTTTTTCGACATCGAAAGACCGGACAGCTCCTGGCACCGCAGTTGTGAAGAATTGTCATGGCGCGTCGAGCAGGCAAAGGCATGCCGGATCGTGTTCGGAATCGAAGCCCACGTGGGTTCGTTGGTTCCAAAACCGAAACCGGCGCTTCGATTGATACGCGATGTGCCGGGGCTGACATTGACACTCGATTACACGCATTTCACCCGTGCCGGACTGCCGGACAGCGCGGCCGAGTCGCTCATCGCGCATGCATCTCACTTTCATGCTCGAGGCGCGCGTAAAGGTCGTCTCCAGGCTCCTTTCCCCAAAAACACCATTGATTACACTCGTGTGCTTCGTGCAATGCAGAAATCCGGGTACAAAGGTTACGTGGGCGTCGAATACGTCTGGATTGATTGGGAGCACTGCAACGAAGTAGATAATTTATCGGAAACGATTCAACTGAGGGATTTCCTCAGGCAGAATATGAATAAGGCCTAATCGGGTTGAGACTTTGCCGAAATCAGCCAACGTTTGTCTTGCTCTAAATCGGGTTCGTGCAGTGATATATCAAAGCAAGGGCCACCTCATCCAAGGTGGCCCTCATCCCATAGGTCAGAGTTTCAGTCCTTGTCCTTGTCCTTGTCCTTGTCCCGATCTCGACCGCGTTCTTTTTCGGGAGGTGGCCCTTGGCGATCTGGAACAACCCTGCGTTCAGGTGCGGTTTCGTTTCTTGCGGGTGGTTGCTCGCGCGGGGGCGCTGCCTGGCTCGGGGGCGAATTAAACTGCTCGCGATTTAAATAACCTCGTTCGCGTCCGGTCGGGGTAGGTGGCGCCTGAACAGGAGGCTGCTGACGTATTACGGGCGCGGGCGGTGCCGCTGCTCGTTCCCGTTCCCGCCGTTGTGGTGTAACTGATGTCGGTGGCTGCTCCCGTGGTGCGACCTGTTCACGATTTGGATAACCTCTTTCGCGACCCGTTGGCGTCGGAGGGGTCTGGATCGGAGCCGGAACCGGCTGCTCGGGCCTTGTTGTTTGGAGCCGCTCTCTTTGATTCTGTTCCGGTGTTAGCACCGCCGGCTTTTGCTGACGCGGAGCGGATTGCTGCCGCGCTTGATCGTTTCGAAACTGGTTCCGGTTAGCCCTGGAAGGCTCCCGAACCGCATTCTCCCGCCATGGCGCATGCCTCACGTTTGAAGGAATGGGCGTTTCACGCACTACCTGAGTAATCGGAACCGGATTTAGAGGAGTTCGAGAACCCCTCTGCACTAAATCCATTCTCGGTCCCCGGTTGACAACCACGGTCTGAGGGGCTCCCTGAATCGTTCGTGTTTCCCGCTGAAAGTTATTTACCACTCTTGTCCTGTTAATGATTGTTGTGTTATTCACAATAAATTGGTTGGGCCGCAGGTGGTCGTGGAAATGGCCAGTATTCACAAACACAAACAATGACGGTGCCAACACCGCACCTCGAGGGCCGCATGGGGCCCAGCCTATATAATCTTGACTCTCTCGCCATGTTACCCAAGCCGGAGCCCATTCGGTTCCGGGTATCCAAACCCAGCCATAGGCACGATCAAATTGCCAGGATCCATAATGGTAACATGCCCAGGACCACGGCTCATCACTAACCCAGTACCAGCCAACGTCAGTCCATTCCCAATGTCCGTTAGTGTAGGGACGCCACCCAGCCTGAACACGCGGACGCCAGCATCGTCCATAAGTTGGCATGTCCACCCAGGCACCTTCTGCACTAAGAGGAGAATAAAAATCTGATGGTGAATTAATTTCAATTCCAGCTGAAAATCTCACTTCGCCTCTTGCGTTTGAAACTGTGAGAAATAGGCTTGCGCACAGCGCAACCAGAAAAGTAATCGTTTTGCTTCGCCGATTGCTTTCAGTGTTTCGTTTCATTTTCATACTAAAATATCCAGCCATTTTGAGTCGTTTCAGATGGGGAAGAACCCGCCTTGCTCCGGAAACGTTTGATTTCAAAAAATTTTCAGCCAGGAATCTCTTAAAGAAATTCATCGAGACGCACAGCATTACGCTTGACTCTTAGGTAAAAACTTCCAACAGAGTGGGAGTCGGGGTTAGGGTTCTTAATATGGCTAGATCACGAGAAGACCTGGCATCTGGGGTCGCTTCGCACAAAGGATTCTTTCAGAATACTTGGAAACGATTTGGCACTTTTGCTCCTCATTATACCAACTTTCAACATTTGGGGAGCAACTCAGGTAGTTGTCTGGGGCGACAAACAGCGCAGGACAAACAAACGTGCCAGCGCAGGCCGCCAATGTGATCGCATTAACGGGCGGCGACAGTCATTGTCTTGCTCTTCGACGAATGTTGCGGCCATAGCGGGAGGAGGAATTCACAGTATGGCACTCAAGGCTGATGGCCATGTGGTGGTATGGGGCTCTACGGCTTATGGTATTCCAAACATTCCGTTGCAGCGACGAATGTGGTGGCTATCACAGCAGGTTATGGCCATGCCTGGCGCTGAGATCAGACGGTCAGGTGCTCGCATGGGTTACTCGTTTGATGGTGAAATCCTGGCCCCGGTTGACCTAAAGAATGTCATCCGCCTCGCAGCCGGCCACTTTCTAGCCTGGCACTTGTCTCTGAAAATAATCAAATCCCGCGAGTGCGGGTTTTGAATCCGTCGTTCGCGTCGAACGGGCCTTCGTTATCTCTGCCGACGCGCAGTGGCATATCTATATGCTCGAATACGAGAGCTCTATTTCAAATGCCGACAACGCATTGAATTTGCTGCGAGCTTACAAAGCGCGCATTCCTGCATTCGTCTCGATAATTCCCTTGGCAATGGCATGCCGGGTTAGCCCAGCGACATCATGGATATTCAACTTGTTCATCACTTGCTGCCGGTGTTTCTCAACCGTTTTGATGCTGATGCATAATTCCGAAGCGATTTGTTTATTGGCGCGGCCTTCGGCAATGAGTTGCAGCACTTCCGCTTCGCGGGTTGTGAGATAATCCGTTCGCTTACGGGTGGGCTGTCCTCCCGCAAATGCTTCCCGGCATTGATCACGCAAACGCTTGGCTATTGCCGGACTGAAATAGGCATTACCGCAGTGCGCTTCGCGAATCGCCTTGAGTAGTTCATTCCCGGCGGTTTGTTTCACGAGGTACCCGACAGCGCCTGCTTCGGTTGCTTGCGAAATATACTCATCATCGCTATAAGACGACAGAATCAAAACCTTTGTGGATGGCACCGAGCGGTTGATCTGGCGAGTGGCTTCCAAGCCATTTAAAACCGGCATGGCAATATCGACGACTGCTACATCTGGTAGAAGCTTTTTCACCAGTTGAATGGCTTGCCGGCCATTTTCCGCTTCGCCAACGATCTCGATATCCTCTTGAGCGGATAGAAGCGCTCTCAGGCCTTGCCGAACAACGGTGTGGTCCTCTGCTAATAATACACGAATTTTATCCATAATAAATTTTTGGGTCGAAAAACAAGCCCGGCCAAATCATTATCGAGCTAAGCTCAGACGACTTCTCTGAAAGAAATAATGTCAGGAATGCGTGTACATTGGTTCCCGTCGTCCGACTCTCCCCTACTGTTACCGTGGGTGAAAAATTTGGTAAATAGGGTTTAGCCCCCATGGTCTGCCCACCTTCCCTACGCCAGTATCAGATGCTAATGCGCCGATTATTCATAATCTCCCCTGCCCTTTTAGCTTTTCTCGCGCTCGCGCTGAACGCCGCTTCTCCAAATGAACTGGATCTCCCTATGGTTGGCTTTTCTCAATTGCGGATTATCACCCCTTACCTTTTAGAGCTGACCTTTATTTCAACGAAGCGGTCTGCCACATCTCCCGTCGAGCAATGGGATTTTGTCAATTCTCGCGGAGACCTAAATCTACCCGGTGGGGAGGAGTTTTTAGTATCGGCCGGAGGAAATCGGATTCAGGTGAAAGGAGTAGGTTTTAAGCGGCGCGTGCTTTATGCGCCGCTAAAGAAACGGGATTTGCGCATCGTGAATTGCTTGTACCTGCAATTAAGCAGGCCTGTCACAAATAGTCAGGTCCTGGAAGTAACTCGCAGAAACAAACCGATTGGGCCGGCGACTGCGTTTTTCACAGCTACTGTTGACCCGCTTCGTTACAGTCCCGCGATTCATGTAAACCAGGTCGGTTACGCCCCCCTTTTGTCAAAAAAGGCGATGGTTGGCTACTTCCTTGGCAGCCTGGGCGAATTGGAGCTGAAGGACTGCGGGGCCAACGATTTGGGTGCGCCTCCGAAATTCAAACTTCTCGATGCCCAAACAGGAAAGGAAATGTTTACCGGCTCACTTTTGCGCCGCAAAGATACCGGATTTCCTTCGCCTGCTTATGAGAACGTATGGGAGGCCGATTTTAGTGATTTCAAGACAACGGGAGAATATCGGCTCTGGGTCCCGAACCTTGGCGCATCCGATCCATTCTTTATTAATGAAGGAATTACGGCCTGCTTTGCTCGGACTTATGCGTTGGGTATTTATCATCAGCGTTGCGGGACTTCCAATGCTATGCCGTTCACGCGATTCACTCACGACGTATGTCATACTCGTCCAGTTGGAGTGCCGGACATGTCCCGCTCCTATGAACATGTCAACCATGAATTGGAACAGGAGACGGCGAATTTTAAAGATAATCCACGCCATACCGCACCTCGTTTAAAAAATGTGGCAGCAAGCCTTTACCCCTTTGTCAGGAAGGAAAACCTCGATGTCTCCGGCGGACATCATGATGCAGGCGATTACAGCAAATATACCATCAACAGCGCTTCTTTCATTCATGCCTTGGTTTTTGCTGTGGACGCCTTTCCGGGGGTTAATGAATTGGACAATCTTGGTTTGCCAGAAAGTGGTGATGGAAAAAGCGACATACTCCAGGAAGCCAAATGGGAGGCAGATTTCCTCTCTAAAATGCAAGATACGGATGGAGGGTTTTATTTCCTGGTTTATCCGCGGGATCGAACCTACGAGGACAATGTCACGCCCGATCGAGGGGACCCTCAAGTGGTTTTCCCGAAAACAACCTCAGCGACTGCTGCTGCGACAGCCGCGCTGGCTCAATGTGCATCGTCCCCCGCCTTCAAGAAACAATTTCCGGAAGCAGCAGCGGCTTATTTGGAAAAAGCGAAAAGAGGCTGGAAATTTCTCGACAGTGCCATTGCTCGATTTGGAAAAGATGGGGCTTATCAAAAGATTACCCATTATGGCGACGAGTTTATGCACGATGATGAACTGGCATGGGCCGCATGCGAGCTGTTCATTGCCACCGGCAACGTAGAATATCAGAGGAAACTTTTGGAATGGCTAAATCCCTCGGACCCCTCGACGCGCAAATGGGGCTGGCTGCGTTTATATGACGCCTATGGAGCTGCCATTCGCAGCTATGCTTTCGCGGCACGAAGCGGGAAGGTCAAGCGTGAACAATTGGAACCCCAGTTGTTGGAGCAGTGTGAAAACGAAATCATTGCCGCTGGAGAGGAGCAGCTTAAGCGCGCTCAGGGCTGCGCCTACGGCACCAGCTTTCCGGAAGAAACCAAGCGCGCCCGTAGCGCCGGTTGGTACTTTTCGGGAGACGCCGCCTTCGACCTGGCCGTAGCTTGTCAGCTCGATTATCCCGCCAGAAATGATCCGCGCCCGAAAATGATGGAGGCAATCCTCACCAACCTCAATTTCGAACAAGGTTGTAATCCTGTTAACGTGGATTTTCTGACGGGACTGGGCTGGCACCGCCAGCGAGAGATTGTTCATCAATATGCTCAGAACGACCGCCGCACGCTGCCTCTGTCCGGCATTCCATTGGGGAGTATTCAAGGGGGATTTGGCTGGCTGGATTTGTATAAGAAAGAATTGGGAGAACTCACCTTTCCCCTGGATGATGCCCAGTCTTCGCCGTATCCGTTTTATGATCGATGGGGAGATAGTTTTAACTTGTGCCAGGAGTTTGTCATCCCCAACCAGGCTCGCTCGCTGGCTTACCTCTCCTGGCTCATGGCGCAAACTTCCTTAAAAACTCAAACGTGGACCTTTGGCACAGTCCAAATTGTGATTCAACCAAGGCGCAAAGAAGACAGCAGCCTAACCGTCGCACTGGCTGCACCGTCCTTTGACCTCCGCTCAGCTCGAACCGTTTGGGAGTCCGCCAGCCAGGCGCCCGCTTTTGGAAGCACCTTTAATCTCACCCAGGCAAAATTGGGAACCACGTGGGTCGAAGCGGAAAGCCAAATGCCGGACGGCCGGCGCCTTTTTGCAATCACGAATCTGTCGGCACATTCGAAATAACCATTCCAAGATTTTCTGATTTGAGAAAGAGGGAATAGTTCGACCTGCATCTGATCTTCCGTTTGGGAATTTGATCTGTTTGTTGGTTGGGGTATCTCGCGCAGAAATAGTAAGGGGTTCACCCACTGTTATGCATCGGTTTCGCGTCGTAGGGTCTTGACGTAACTATTGCAGAATGCACAACTTAGCAATAAATCTAGCTTTGAGGGTTCCTCAGAAAAAGGAACTGAAATTTGGCAACGAGAGTGCCAAACATTTAATGGAACAGCTAAAATAAAATGAAAGTGCTGTTCGTTCATCAAAATCTCGGCGCGTTAGGAGGAGCTGAAGCGAATATCCATCTCACAGCTCAGGAATTGCAAAAGCGAGGGCATCACTCAGGCTTGCTGCATGAAACCGGGACTGGTCAGGCCGAACACGATTGGCGCATCACATTTCCATCCGCCTTTAAATTACCAGCGACAAACAAGGCAATGGCTGTTTGCGATGTGCTCGCCAAATTCTCCCCCGATGTGGTTTTTGTGCATAATATGGCGGACTTGGAAGTTCTGGAAATGCTGCGCAATTCGAAGTTGCCAGTAGTCCGAATGGTTCACGACCACGAGATGTATTGCATGCGCGGTTACAAGTACAATTACTTCACGCGCGCTATTTGCACCCGCTCCGCATCCTTCTATTGTGTTTTTCCGTGCCTGGGCGCGATTGGTCGTAATCGCAGCCGCGGATTTCCCCTTAAGTGGGTCAGTTATCTTTCAAAAAGGAAAGAAATCGCCCTGAATCGTAAATTCGACAGGCTGCTCGTTTATTCCGAATACAGTCGAACGGAACTGGTCCGCAACGGTTTTGACTCCAAGAAGATCGAGTTGCAAACGCCGATGCGATGCTGGGGAACAGACTTTCCCGTCACTTCATTGAGCGGCCGCAATCTTGTATTGTATGCAGGACAGATTGTGCGCGGAAAAGGCGTGGATTTGCTGTTGAAGGCCTTGGCAAAAGTGACTGAACCTTTCGAGGCCATCATCCTCGGTGAAGGTAATCATCGACCCTATTGTGAAAGACTTTGTGCGCGGCTGGGCCTTAATGATCGCGTTCAGTTCAAAGGGTTCGTGCCGCGTCATGAATTGAAGAATTTTTACTACGAAAGCAGCGTGTTTGTGGTCAGTTCGCTCTGGCCGGAACCTTTCGGGCTGACGGGTCCAGAAGCGATGCGGTACGGTCTGCCGGTGGTCGCGTTCGATGCGGGCGGCATTCGCGAGTGGCTGCTCGACGGGGAAAATGGCTTTCTGGTGCCCTGGATGGATACTGAAAAATTCGCCGGGTGCATCGATGAATTGTTGCGCAATAAGAATTTAGCGCGCCGCATGGGGCGGCGTGGAATGGAGTTGGTGAACGCCAACTATAACTCCAATCGTCAAATTGACCGTTTGGAAAGCTTATTTAACGATTTGATTAAAAGAAACCGTCCAAACGTGGGAGACAGGGAATCCGTGCAACAATTTTCCGAATAAAGCCATGACCTCACATCCAGAAATTTCCAGTTTTCTTGAGCGCCGCTTTGCGCTGGCTCAACATCCCGCTGGTCGTTTGTGCCTTGACATGCATATCCAACAACAACGTTTGCGCGCATTCTGGCTGGCCAATGCTTCGAATATTTTGAAACGCAGCTTCGATATTATTACGAGCGCTATTTTGCTCGTGCTGATCTCTCCGTTATTCCTGCTGATCGCGCTGTTGGTCAAGTTGGAGGACGGCGGGCCGGTTTTGTTTGCTCAGGTCCGCGTTGGAAAGTTCGGGCGGCAATTCAAAATGTATAAAATTCGTTCGATGTGCCTGGATGCAGAACAACGGCTGAAAGAATTGCTCAAGCAAAACCACCACGCTGAAGGGGTGACTTTCAAAATAAAAGATGATCCCAGGATCACCTGCGTTGGAAAGTGGCTGCGGAAATTTTCTTTTGATGAATTGCCGCAGATTTGGAATGTCTTTATCGGAAACATGTCCCTCGTGGGTCCTCGACCGCCTCTTCCGCGAGAGGTGAACAAATATTCGACTGCCGATCGCCGCAGACTGGCAATCAAACCGGGCATTACTTGCATCTGGCAAATCAGCGGGCGAAGCGAAATCGATTTCTCCGGGCAGGTTCAGTTGGATGTAAGTTACATCGAGAGCCAAAGTTTCTGGACGGATGTCAAAATTCTCACTCGCACGGTTCCCGCTGTGCTTTCCGGAAAGGGCGCCTGTTGATGAAGTCGTTGCTGATTTGCCCGGATAAACGTCTCTCGATGGCCGCAATAACGGAACAACTGCCGCTGGCGCAGTTCCCGGTATTGGGTCAAAGCCTTGTAGAGTATTGGCTCACGCATTTGGCCTGCAATGGAATCAAACAGGTTGCCATCGTGGCTAATGACCGGCCCGAATCGATGAAAGCTCTTGTGGGAGATGGCGCGCGTTGGGGCATAGAACTTGAGGTAATCCCTGAATTACGAGAATTAACTCCAGCCGAAGCGTTGAATAAATATGAAAGTATCCTCCAATCAGGCAAAGATAGTGTCACGTTAATGGATCATTTTCCTGGCCTTCCGGAGCATCCTTTATTTGAGAGCCCGGCCGAGTTCTTTGCCGGAATTCGAACCTGGATGCCCAAAAGCCGTATGCCCGATCGAGTCGGAGTCCGAGAGTTATCCGAAGGTGTTTGGTCAGCCCAAAATGCGCGAGTATCACCTGAGGCCATAGTTCAAGCGCCCTGTTGGCTCGGAAAAAACGTGCTTGTCAGTAATCATGCGATTATCGGTCCCGGTACTATTCTGGAGGACGGCTCGTTCATCGAATCCGAGGCAGAAGTGGTTGATAGCTACATCGGTCCGGATACCCTTGTGGGCCGGGGGATCACTATAAAAGATTCTATTGCCTGGGGTAGCACGCTTATCAATTGGAAAACCGGTTCCGTGGCCCAAGTGCCCGATGCGTTTATTCTGTGCTCTCTAAGGCGGCCACAGCACGCGGGCGCGCTCAAGTGGCTCCAACGGGTGACTGAAATTTGCATACCCGCGAAAGAAGACGAGCTCTTCATCAAAGATTTGCTCATTAACAAAGAGAGTTCGCCGTGAAAATCATCCAGAACGGTGAAACGGTCGATGTGACCGAGATCCAGCAACTCGACGCTGCAAATGCGGACCTTTTTGAGTCGACCGTATTCGCAGCGCTAAGGGCAGGACCACATCGGATCGATATTGATTTGTCCGAAACACGTTTTGTGGATTGCTGCGGCGTGGGGGCCCTCGTCGCCGTGCGCAATTGCGCACGGCGACGCAACACTCATGCCACAGTACGGCTTCTGAATCCTGCCCTTCCGGCCAGGCGTCTGCTGGAACTAACTCGCATGGATTGTTCTTTTCCGATCACACTATCCGAATAACTCATCCGCAGTATGGATAACCCAGTCTCCAAGCCGGGTGCGGGATTTCTATTCAGAATCACGCTTGCTAGCGAGCTGGATGAGGTGCGTCCCGCAGCACTGAGAGCCCGGGAGCTACTCGCCACTCAAGGCGCAACTCCAGACGACCTGATGAATTGTGAACTGGCTTTGGTTGAGGCCTGTAATAACGCCATTGTTTATGCGAGCGAGCACGAACGGCACAAACCGGTCGAGATACAGCTTTTAACTGAGGGCACACGCCTGGAGATTCAGGTCGTTGATCACACGCCGGGTTTTGATTGGCCAGTCCAATTGCAATTACCTGACCCCGAAGCGGAACATGGCCGCGGGTTGTTCATTATCCGCTCTCTCATGGATGAGGTTGTTTATTTGCGAGGTAACGGTGAAAACCGTTTGATCATGCGCAAATGGAAAATGTTTTCCGATCATACGGCGGACAGCCCTCTTTCTGCTCAATTGGAAAAAGCCAAAGAAAAGCTCGCTCTGACCGAACAAGCCATCAATGGCATGGCCAGGGAGCTGTGGACCCAAATAATCTCGGCGCGCGCAGAGCAAGAGAGAGTTGATAGCCGCCTGATTGCTCACGAGCTGGAAATCGCCAGGCAAATCCAGCATTCGCTGTTGCCAAAAGCGTTTCCTTCATTGCCCGGGTTCAGTTTGTCGGGCTTTTGTTTAAGCGCGCGCCAGGTCGGTGGTGATTTTTATGATGTTTTGACTCTCTCTTCGGATGTCGTATTGCTCGTCGTCGCCGACGTGATGGGCAAGGGCGTACCCGCCGCTCTTTTCGCCGCAACCCTGCGCACTTTGCTCCGCACCACGGTCCAGTGGATTCACCGTCCCGGAAAGCTGCTGCGACGAATTAATAGGTTGATGTATGAAGACCTCTCCGGGGTGGACATGTTCATCACTGCGCAACTGGCGCTGGTGGACACACGCGTGAACCGTTTGATCGTTGCGAACGCAGGCCATTGTCCTTTGTTTCTGGCCGATGGCCTTGGTAATATTGAGACAATTGCTCCGGAAGGAATGCCTTTGGGGATTGTACAGGAGGTGGACTTTGAGGAAGAGGTCGCGCCCCTGGATCCGGGAAGTTGTGCCCTGCTCTACACCGATGGTCTGACTGAAGCCCGAAACCCCGGCGGCGACCTATTCGGTCAAAAGCGTTTGGCTCATTGGTTGCTTCATAATCTGGATCGCAACCAGGGGGCAGCGCGACTCAGTCAGAACATTCAGGACGAATTGAAACGTTTCCAAGCCACTGTCTCCCCTGCTGACGACCAGACTGGTCTCATTCTCGCAGCGGAACCTGATCCGACGATGGAGAAAGGGCCGGCATTTCAAGTTCCAGTTTTTGCATCTGCCGGAAGTGCGCGCTTATCACTCTAGCCCATCCAGAAGAAGACACGAGGAGAGTTTAAAGAATTTGCCCAATCCCAATACACATCGAATCGACCAACCCTGGGAAACTGATTGGTTCGGGGATGCGCCGCACCTATCGTTTTACGTTGGCGGTTCAGTGAGCGATCGGGTATTTAGAGTTCGTTGCAGATAGTTAAGGCCCAAAAGGTCTTTCATGATGTCATGGCCCAAGCATCTAAACCTTACCCAAGAACTTAAGCAGGCACCCGGCATCGTGCCGCTGCACCTAGGACGCTCACCAGTATGAAATTAAAAATTCCTCTTGTAATCGTGTTTTTTAATGCGGGTATTCTCGCTTCGGCCGCCGACGTGGATTTTGCCAACCAGATTAAAACTATTTTCGATAAATCCTGCATCGAGTGCCATGGCCCGGAAAAGCAAAAGGGCAAACTGCGACTCGACAGCCGGGAAGCTGCGCTGAAGGGCGGCAAAGATGGCCCTGTGATTGTCCCAAAAGATGCGACGAAGAGCGAACTTTACCGACGCATTACCTTACCCAAAAGTGACGATGACGTCATGCCCAACAAAGGAGACCTTCTTACCAAAGCGCAAACGGATTTGATCCGCGACTGGATCAATCAGGGTGCGGTTTGGCCGGAAACTTCCAGTGCTAAGGAAGGCCTTCCTGCTGCGGACGCCACCTTGAGACGCAACACGCCTGCGGTGCCAACTCCTGACCTACCGAAGGATTTTCAACCGACTCCCGGTGAAGGCAAGGCCATCGCCAAACTTGCCCAATCCGGCATAGAAGTCCGGCCCATTGCCGCCAATGTCCCGTGGCGCGAAGCAAACCTCAGCCTCCAAGGCACCAATGTGACCGATTCGGCTATTGCACCACTTAAAGACATCAGCAGTTTAGTGGAGTTGAACCTCGCCAGGACCAAAGTGACTGACGCGGGCCTCGAAAGCATAGGGAACCTCCCGCATTTGCAGGGTCTCCATCTGGAACTTACCGCCATTACGGATGCCGGACTGGCGAAGATCAAGGGACTCTCATCTCTAGTTTATCTGAACCTTTATGGAACGGCGGTAACCGATGCCGGTTTAGAACATTTGAAAGGAATGAAGTATCTCCACAACCTTTATCTTTTTCAGAGCAAGGTCACCCCACAAGGGGTCGCTAATCTCAAGAAAGACCTGCCGGGCCTGGAGATTTCCACCGGCTGGGAACTGAACGACCTGCTCGCGAAAGAAAAAAAGGAAACGGAGAAAGTGGAAAAGAAATAACTCGACTAGCGTTTGAGGCGGTAAAATGCCTGCCCACCCGTCAAGGGAATACTCACCCGATAAGCCGAGTTTGTAACGGTAATCGAATTAGTGACAGCTATCCAGTTTGGGAAGGCAAGATTCGACGAGGTTTGCAATTGGAAACCTTCTCCATAATAGGTTGCCCATGAGATCACAGCGCTGCCGTGCGTTTGGCTCAGGAACAGAAATGGTCGCAACCTGACAAATTGCTGGTCAGGTCCCGAGGAATGGTGATTGGAAATTTCTTCCTGGGACAAAACGCCATCCCAGATTCGGAACTCCTCATATCGCCCGCTGAAAAACGGATCTCGGGACCATTGCGAACGCCCGAGCCAATTATTGTAATCAGCAAAATGTTTCATTTGATTTAGCTGCCTGTGGACCGAACCGAGCAATTGAGCGTTCATGTAAAGGCTGCTGATGCCGGCCAGCGGATCGTAAGTAACTGCGATATACGTCGGTTGACCAACTGGCATTCTCGATGTCCCCGCTAATATCAGCGAGTTGGGATCGGACTCGGTCCCGTACGGATTGACAATGGTCTCTTCGAAACCCAGCAGTTCAGTGCCCCCACGACACGGTGAAAAGATAAAATAGTTTGTGCCGATGCCTGATGTATTCGTGCCCTGATCATTAAACCCAAAATCCCAAACTCGCTGCCAAACGCTCGTACTGGGTCCGTTCCAGGTCACCCACGCTTCCAAAGTTACATTCGAGAGCCAGGAAATCATTCGCGGAGGAAACTTCACGAACCCATTAGTGCCAGCCAGCAGCAACTGTCCCCCTCCGCTAAAGCCGCTACCATCCGAGATTCCGTTCGTATATGGAGCATTGGTCGAGGCAAACAGGAGGAGGCCATGTGAACCGCTAACTGAGTCGGCTGCTAGCAGGCTGCCGGACGGCTCATTAAAGCTAAACCTGTGTACGAGCGCAGGGCCATCCGGCGGCGCACACTTGCCCGAGCTGCCAGCTTGAAAGAGTGAAAGGACTTCGTTCGTCGTCAATGCTCGCGCGTAAAGCGAAGGCTCATCCACGATGCCATTGAAAGGAAACCGACCTCCGGGAGTCTGATCCCAACCATCGGACCATCCAGTGCCGAGTTGGTAATTATAATTATAACTGTAACCCTGCTGCGAAAAAGAGCTGCTGGCAATGGCAACGCCATCCAAATACAATACTTCCCTGGTTCCATCATAGGTAATTGCCACGTGATGAAATTTTCCATCCGCTACCGGTTGAGAGCTTTGCAAAAGCGTGTCAGTTCCCCAAAACATCTCGGCGTAAAGATAACCATTGGTCCCAACATAAAGCGCCAGCACATTTCCATTGATCGGTGGGTCAAATGGCTGAAGATCCTGCTGACCTAAAATGGTGCCTTGGGCCACAGTGCTGAACCAGGTTTCAAAGGAGAACGGTATGTTACCCACTGCGTCAACGGCTGGCATTGGGAACAAATTTGTTGGGAGAGCGACATAATCATCACCGGCACCGCTAAAGAGAAAGCCTCTACGGACCATGCCATTTGTGAAACCGCCTCCACCTATGAGGGTGCCGTTACTGAGGCCCGCGCTGTCGAGGCCATTGCCTTCGCCCCGCCACCATGCAATCAAACCAGGTGACCCGGGTTGGCAGTCCGCAGCTTGGGCTTGGACCATGTAAATGAAATTTGTCAGGAGCCATATGCCTACACTGAAGTAGCACTGGATATGCGCAATTCTTTTCATAGTCACTGGTAAGCTTCACCGGGACACCCAGGATTTCGGCCACGTCGCCGTTCAGCTTGCCAATGTCGATAACACCATCTTGTCCAACGCTCCCTTGAACCATGGGGTCTATTTCGCCCTAAGTGATGAACGGACAAATGGAACCAACGGATGCCAGAGACCAGCTTTCTGCTCAAAATTCCAACTCACGAGAATCTGGTTCCTGAGGCAACTTCAGTCTGGTAATTAAGACGGAGCTTGCAGGGACAGATTAAGTGGTGCGCTTTTTGCGTTAGGGCAGAAGCCGGCAGCGAAAAAATCGATGGAGATAGTTCGTGGAGTCAATATCGCTGAACTCCACGGAACCGGTTACGTTGGTGAGCGAAGGGCCATCGATCCAGACGATAAGATTGGTTGAGGTTTCGACCATATAGCGATCGCCTGGCGTTCCTGTCAGAGTGAATGCTGGATAAGGATTGGTGAGCAGCAACTGAAAACCAAGAATCGGGCGAGTGCTTACCACAAGACTGGCAGGAAGGCTCGTTACTGCGCCCGCAGTGTTGCTCACGGTGACTGAATAATCACCGGCATTTGCTGGTTGCACATTACTCAACGTCAAAAATGGCCCGGTTTTGCCAGCCATAGCCGAAGAATTAAACAGCCATTGGTAGATCATTGGTTGAGTGCCCTCAGTTGTAAGGGTGAACTCGACGGAACTGCCTTCCAACACACGTTGAGACAGGGGTTGAGCTATGATGTTAGGCGGCAGCCAAATCGTAAGCGCTGCCACTGTGCTGGTGATCGAGCCGGCGACGTTGGTAACAATTACATTGTAGAGACCGGCATTGGCTGATTGCGAATTCGTGATAAGCAAGCTCGAGTTCGTTGCGCCCCATAGGGACGATCCATTCAAGCACCACTGAAAAGCAACTGGCACCGTCCCAGTGACTCCCACACTGAAGGCGGCTGATTGGCCAGCAACGACAGTTTGATCTTGCGGTGCTGTGAGGATGAAAGGCGGAGACCCAGCCTGGTTTTCTGAAAACACAAGGCGCACCGCGTCGGCGGCGACGCTTTTACCACCAGCGCCGCCATTGTTTAGTCGCACGTAACCATTTGTTCCCTGTGCGAAGGTCGCAGCCGTCGCAATCAGTCTCCATCCTCCGCTTCCCTTGCTCATATCGAGCGTATTCGTCGTGGTGCCATCGGCCTCTGACATGACAAATTGTGCGTTGGGAGCACCTTTAGTAATCGTTGGGAACCAAACGTAAACATCGTAGCGGCCGGCCACGCTCATGTTTGGGGTAAAGGTCGCCGTCGCCGAAATACCATTGGCGCTGGTGTTGGCGTATCGGTAATCCGAGCCATACTTGTCCGCCGCGGCCGAATCAGTGGTCCAGGTTCCAGTAAACGATGCGGCTGGATTGTCGATGATCAAATCGCCAACCGGCGAAGAGAAGTTGGCTGTAATCGTCTTGTTTGAGCTGACGATGATTGTCATTGGGTTGTTGGTCCCATTTGCGTCACCGGACCAGCCAGTAAATGGAAAAATTGAAATCGGGCTTGCAGCAAGAGTCACAACCGTATTGGCTGGATAACTGGATAGATCGGGGTTTTTAGTAACAGCGCCACCGTAGGTCGCATTCGCAACCAGAGCGAAATTAACGGTCAAATATGCCGGGGCGCTCGTAATGGAACCAAGGCTATTGGTCACTACCACCAGATAGGCGCCGGCATCCCATGCCTGGATGTTGCTTCGGTTATAACTGCCGGAAGTTGCGCCGGCAAGGTTTGTGCCGTTGAGACGCCATTGATAACTTAACGGAGCGCTGCCAGTGGCAGTGACCGAAAAGGACGCAGTCGTGCCTGCAACGACGCTCTGACTTTGCGGCTGCGCGGAAATGGACGGTGGCGTGTTGATTGTGAGGATCGCGTTTGCGCTGACGGCGATGCCCACAAGATTGCTCACCACGACCGAATAGTTCCCGGCATTAGTCGCCTGTACATTGCTGCGTGTGTAAGACATGCCATTTGCGCCCGCGATATTGGCCCCATTGAAGCGCCATTGATAATATAAAGGCGTTGTTCCCGTCGCTGCCACACTAAAGGTGACGTTTGCGCTGGGATTCACGTTTTGACCGAGGGGTTGAGTGGTGATGTTTGGTGCCGTGTAAGTTGTGTAAGTTGCGGCGAAATTAATGTTTCCAAGGCTCTGAGCAACAATTATGGGATTAGTAAAACCGATGGTAGAGAACAGATAGTTCTCCAGACTGGCACTAACCGTGTACGTGCCTGCAGGCAGCCCAACGATCGTATAAGTTCCGTCGCTGTCGGTGTAAGCCATTCGCGACGTTGACACATACACTCGAACCCCCTCGACAGGCCCGTTGGGGTCCATAATCTGCCCCGTGATCCGAAACGTCGTCGGTGATCCAATCGTCACGATAATTGATTTTCCAGCTTCCCCGCCTTTCATATCGTTTACAACGCAACGCACAATGTATTCACCCGCAGAACTCCAACTCTTGCTTGCGACTGGTCCATTCGTGCCAAAGTTGCCGTCTCCGAAATCCCAATAATAAGCTAGGGCATCTCCATCCGGATCAGTCGCGTTGGCAGTGAAGGTCAGGGGGACTCCTGGAGCTGCGGTGGTCGCACTGGGCAAGACATCCACCATCGGCGGCACGTTTGAAGGGAATGACCCGAGGTTCACCACCACGTCGATCGACTCAGGCGACGTCCCACCCTTACCAATGGGGGTAATGTGAATACCGCTGACCTTGTCGGAGAAAGTTCTCCCAATGACAATCGCCGAATCATTCTTGAGATCGCTCGATCCTGGTGTGGTATCGAGCAACTGGCTGCGTTCATTTCCATTCTGCGCCCAACGTAATCCGACGCCGTTCATCAGCCATTTGTTCCCGGTAAATTTCTGGCGAAACTCGATCCAATAATTGGTGCTGCTGTTCTTAACGATACGCAATCCGCGCGCGGAATAGGAATTCGGGTTGTCGTGGGCATAAATCCGATAAGTGCCATTGCTCGAGGCAGTCACGACTTCACTTGCCGTGAGCCAATTCAGATAATTTTTGTAGCGAGCATTGAAATGGTTGTTTCCTGCACTGGCCGCACCCATCGTGTCAAAGCTGTCACCGTACTCAATGCTGGTGCCTGGACCAATGACGCTCTGGCTAGAGGTATCCCAGAAATTTGCATGATTGAGACCCCAATTGTGACCCAATTCATGTCCAGCAACGCCGGTGGAAAAACTATTCCGGAGCCACGCACCGGCAGCGCCGACATACGCTAAACCCGACCAGTTAAAACCTGGAACTGCCCCCATGCAAATAACATCCCGATCATAATTGCTCAACACATAGCCCAGTGCAGTCGCCGCATTCCGCGCATCGGTGCGCAACTGATTATAATAATCGTTAGTGCCATACCAGGATGCTGGTTGGGGCATTCGGAAGGTCGGGGTGATATCGGAGCCTGCGCCATTCGTAAAGAAGCCCGCGCGACCGTAGGACATCTCTTTATAGAAGCTGTCCAGGTTGCTGAGGAGCGTAACGCCGCCGCTGTCCGACAGGGCCGTTCCGACGAGGTCCGGAAAATCGACCCGAATCAAAATCACCTTTTTTTGACCCTCAGTCCAGGTTGAGGCATCTGCACCTTGCGACTGAACAGGGCCTTCCTCCGCTGCAGTCAAAGTTCCATTCAGTTGAACGGCATGAGCAGCCCGGCAGAGGAAGACCGACTGTCCGCCGACTTCTGCTGCAATCTCCTGGTTGATAATTGTTGCAGGCAGCCCTGACACGCCACAGACCGGGTCAATGCCATTGGCTTTGGCTTCGGCTGCTTCCGCTGGTTCGAGGATTCGGAGTGGATCCTCATGAATGGCCAACAAATGATTCACGGCAATGCCATGTATTGGGACATTGTCTCGGGTAGGCTGGCCGAGACGCCGCCCGTAGACGAAAGCTTTGAATTCTATGGACCCTAAAGTTGCAGTCCTGAAGGTTGACTGGACTTCGTTTTCTCGTCCGGGCTCGGCTAGAGCGCCCAGGACAGCCAGACGCCCACGCCCAGACACATTCTCTTCGAGCAACTCAACGATGGCGGCAGGGAGTTCCCGGCGTATCTCTACAGGGACCGGCAAGGCCAAGGCTCGCTCCGGGTCGGATTGAATGAGTTGCACCAGCGCCTCCCGCCTGAGTTTAGCCAGGTCGAGCCCTGCGGCCTCCAGGCTGGCCTTTTGCGCGCCTGTCGCCCGGATGTAGTTTTCAGCCCAATCATGAAAACGGGCAAAAGTTTCTTCAGCTATCGACTTTTGCCAGAGCACCTGGGGTGTCTGAAAAAGTCGATTCGTGAGTTGGTCAATTTCCGCACTGATCTGGGTAGTTACACCCGTTGACCCCAATGGAAATGCCTGGGGGGAAGCAGACCCGGTCTTATTCGGGCCGATTGCTGCTTGTTTCACGGTACCCGAACCCGGCCGAAGCAAGCTCTTTCCCGAAAGCCCCAGGATCACCAGAACTATCAAACCTGAAGCGATTGTAAGGATTTTCCTTCTCTTCATCAAACCGCGCAAGGCCAAAGCTATCAGCATGCCAACCTACAGCCTGGCCTTTGAGCTTCGGGAAGAAACCAAAGGGTCGTGTCGCATATTTAGGTGACATGCCATGTCTCGGCGAAGTTGCTAACCTGGCTAACGTGTTTGATATGCACATTAGATTTGAATGATCTCGTCGACTTCTAGGCTCTAAAGGCGCTTTACCTAAATGCGACCAACGACGTTTCTTTATGACAAGCAAAAATCCCATCCTTGTGGTGGACGACAGTAAAGACGATGTTTTTCTTCTCTGCCGCGCTTTCAAAAGAGCCGGCCTGGAACACTCGCTCATTCACGTTTTGGATGGTGAAGAAGCGGTGAATTATCTGAGTGGCGAGAATCGTTTCTCGGATCGCACTCTCTATCCTTTGCCGAGCCTGATGTTGCTGGATGTAAAGATGCCCAAGTTAAGCGGCTTTGATGTACTCCACTGGCTGGTCACTCGCAATGAGCTCAAAACGCTGCGCGTCATTATGTTCAGTTCTTCGTTTCAAAGCGAGGACGTGGAAAAAGCAAAGGTGCTTGGCGCGACAGACTACCTGACCAAGCCGACGGGATCGGAGGGCTTCGACCAGGTGGTTCAATCCATTGCCAGCAAGTGGCTGCCCTTGTGAAAACCGTGGTTTGCTTGCTTGATTTGGTCGCCGGCAGCCAGGTGACGCTTATCTAAATAAATCTTGCCGAAGAAGCGAACCGGGCACAACAATGAAATTCGCCCTGCAACTTCGAGGCATATTCGCGCTTTCGACTCTTCTGAGCGCCGCCCACACCACTGTCGCCCAACCTGCCCTTGGAATCGCTCCCGCAAACAATAAAACGGTTCTATATTTTTCCACGAGTTCTACCAATTACGTTTTGCAGAGTGCCACCAACCTCGCCTTGCCCAATTGGCTACCAGCGACGGACGCTACCCCGGTCACAGCCCTCATTGTAAGCAATACCCTGCCCGCGAGATTATTTCGGCTGTTTTACACCGAGCCGCCGGCGGGAATGGCCCTGATTCCAGCAGGCTCGTTCACCATCGGGAACACAAGTGGTGACACCGACATTATTGACGCCAGCCCCACCAATGTTTACCTCTCTCCATTTTTCATCGACTTAAATCTGGTGACCCTGAGCCAGTGGCAATCTGTTTATGCCTATGCCACCAACCTGGGATACAGTTTTACAAATATCGGCGCGGACCATCCCGTGCAAACCGTGGATTGGTTTGACTGTGTCAAATGGTGCAACGCCCGGTCGCAGCAAGGCGGCCTGACTGCGGTGTATTACACAGACGCAGGCTTTGCTGAAATTTGTACCAATGGCGACAGTGGAACGACGGTCTATGCGAATTGGGGAGCGAATGGTTATCGGTTGCCAACTGAAGCCGAGTGGGAGAAGGCAGCGCGCGGCGGCCTGGTCGGGCGGCGCTTCCCCTGGGGTAACCTCATTTCCGAAGGCAAGGCGAACTACACTGGAGCAACCAACGCCTACAGCTACGACATGGGACCGAGCGGAACTAATTACCTCGGCTTGATTGGAGATTATCCCTACACCACTCCGGCCGGATCGTTCCAGGAGAATGTCTTTGGAATATACGATATGGCCGGCAATGTTTTTGAGTGGTGTTGGGATTGGTATGGAGGTCCGCCGTTCCAATCGGACAGTCCATATCTGGGCGGAGTTGACCCGCACGGGCCAAGCCCAACTATTAACCGGCGAATCGAGCGAGGCGGAAGTTGGGGATTCGGTGGCGCTCCCGCTGCTCGCTGCGCCGCTCGAAACCGTTTGGATCCGGGAAGTGCGGCCAATACGATTGGCTTTCGTTGTGTCAGATCCCTTTAGGTCCGACTTCACAGGGAGGTCGCCTCCGGTGACACCAGGACCCCACACAGAAACCATCGGGTTTACCGTATCCAGACTTTGCCGCAATCCCAAAAGCTCGCCCGTTTCGAAAGATGCCAACATCAAAAGAACGAGGTTCCCTCAGTCGTATACGTGATGATGTGCGGGGCTATAATCCCGCTGGCGGACTTCGAAGAAAGGCAATCACATCTGCCAAATCCTGTTTGCTCATGCCTGATTCCAGTCCTTCTGGCATCAGGGACAGATTGGTGCTGCGCAGTGAAGCGATGTTGCCGCGAAGGATCGTTTGCGTTTTGCCATCCGCCATCTTCAGAATCAGACTATTGGCTGTTTCGGCTGCAATAATTCCATACAGCTCTTCCCCACCGACCAGCGTGCAGGAATAGGCGAGGTAGCCGGGTTCGATCGTCGCGTTGGGATCGAGAATGGAAACCAGCAGTTTCTCCGGGGTGTGCGCGGCGACGGATTGAAGATTCGGCCCCACGTCATTGCCCACGCTGCCAAGCTTGTGGCACACGGAGCATAGCTTGGCATGGACCGCGGCGCCCCGACTGGAGTTACCGGTGAGAGTGAGCGCCGGGCGGAAATTTTCAATGACCTGCGCGCGGCTGGCTGTTCCATTGGCATTCAGCATTTTGACCGCTAATTCCTTCACGCGACCTGATCCATGCCGCAACAGGCGATCCTTGCGAACGGGATCGAGAATAGCAGGGCTAATAAGACCACCCTGGATTTGTTGCATAAGCGCAAACGTCCACGGCTCGCGGCCCATCAGTTCATCGAGCACAACCACCCTGGTTTCCGGCCCGAGCGCTGGCCAGTTTTTCATAAGCAGCTCCGGTACAGAGTCAGCGCCGGTTAGACCAAGCGCCTTGACAGCGGAGCGTTGGATCGGGCCGGGCGTTTTAGGAGTCAACGAACCGGCAAGTGTTTGCATAGCGGCCGATCTGCTTGAAGGCTCACGGGCCAGTAGCGACGCGGCCGTCACTCGATCGTTATCCCCTTTCGTAGGGTCACTAGCAATGGATTCTGCAGCGGCAAACAGAGTTGGAATGGATTGAAGTTGTTTCTCCAGCGCATCGCCGGAGCGCGCGTCGCGCAATTGTGTCCACGTCATCTTCCGGCGCGCCAGCGTATCGAGGAATTGGCTGAACTTTTCCATTTGTGCGGAAGCAAAGCTGCCGACGGAAGGTGTCAAGGCAGGCTGAAGCAGAGAAGCCAGGGACTCACGTTCATCCAGCGCGAGCGATAGGTTCAGTAGAGGCTCGTATAAGGTTGTCAAGGGCTCGCCGCCATTCGAAACCACCGCATTCACTATTGCACGGCAATGGGGCATTGCTGAACTCATCACCGCCGCCATGATGAATTTATCAGCATGGTTGGCAATTGTCAGACGACCAAGCACCTCACCGACGCGGGGATCGTTCCATTGGCCCAAAGTACAAGCGAGCTGCAAAACCACTTTGCGATTAGGATCATCTACGAGTTTTGCAGCGGCAGAGAAAATAGCGGACGTGAAACGAGGCTCAGCAAGACGCAGGGAGTTGATCCGCACGCCCGGCTCAGGATCCCCCAGAGCTCGCTCGACCAGTTCTGGCTTGAGTGCATTCAGCCCATCGAGAGTACAGAGCGCGTGAAGGCGAGCGAGGGCATCAGATCTGGCAGGCGGGGGAACTCCACGACCGCTGGTTGCTACTTTTTCCAGCACCGGCACTGCCGTTTGATCCTGTTTCCAGACCAGCATCTGCTGGATTTTGTCGCGCTGCCAGCCATTGGCAGAATTCAATCCCGCCACGAGCTCCGGTACGGTGAGTTTGTCCAATCGTCGCGGCATCGGTGGCTGATGCCCAACAGGAAAGACTCGGTAGATGCGTCCACGATCGTCACCTGCGCGATAGTGCGGCATCAACTCGGCGCGGCCCTCAGGCGTGAGCCATTCGGGGTGCTCGATCATGTAACGGTACATGTCCACCACCCAAAGCGCACCATCGGGACCGGTGCGTGTCATCACCGGCCGCGTCCAACGGTCCGCGCTCGAAAAAAACTCACTGGTCTGTTCCTCCGGAGCACGATTGCCTTTGAGCGAAACCCCATCATCCTCGATTACGCCGTGATGCACCAGGTTGTGAAACGGTTCGCAGGTGAACGAGTGCATCGAGTTCGCGCCAAACAGAAGTTCATCACGGTAGATCATCGCCGCGCAGGCGGAGGTGAAGTGGCCGGATTCGTCGAAGCTATGAAAACGTTTCTCGAGCTTGCCGCTGGGAAAGACTTTTGGATTTTTTGGACCAATCACTTGTTGCACAGGATCGGGCGCGGGCACGTGCGGATTGCGACGGATATAATGGTCCTGCAACACATAATGCCAGAGCGGCCAGGAATTCTGGACGCCGAACCAGTTGCCCCAATTGTCCGGGTTGCGTCCGAATTGCGCGGGGCCGGATTGCGGGTCAAGCTCTCCCGTGTCCGGTTTGAACCGAAAGTCACGGCTGCCGAGCGGGATCATATTTCCCGTGATGCTCGACTTGATTTTGGTCGCGGTGCCGTATGCGCCGTGATGGGCGCCGTTAGCGCAATACACCCAGTTGTCGAGGCCCCATCGAAGCCCGTTGACACGAAGTTGCTGGTTTGCTTCAAAAAATCCTGTGTAAAGCACTTCCTGGGTCCAATCCTTTTCATTGCTGCTATTGCCAGGCTTGAGCAAAAGAATGTCCGGCGCTGCGGTAACGATCGCGCCATCCCGCCAGGTAATAATGCCGGTAGGAAAGCGTAACCCGTCAGCTACCAGCGTCGTTTTATCGTATTTCCCATCACCGTTTGTGTCCTCAAGGATGCGGACGCGACCCCCAGGTTTGCCTTTGCCATCCAAGCCGAGCGGGTAATCCACCATCTCGACCACCCAAAGGCGTCCATGCTCGTCCCAATCAATGGCTACCGGCGATTCCAACAACGGCTCGGCAGCAACCAGTTCGGCTTCGTACCCTGGGCGAACGTGGATTTTTTTGAACGAATCTGCGGGTGAAAGAGGCGGGGAATCGAATGCAAGCTGTTTTGCAGAGGCAGAGGCAACTTCCGCCGATACGCCGGCTGATTTGTAATGTTCCCCCGTTTCGGCGGCTGATAGGACGCGGTCATAAAGGGCCACCTCGTCAATCTTTCCTTCGAAGTTGGCAAAGTTGTCGCACCGGCCACCGATGAAAACTTCCGATGCCCCAGGAACGCTGCTTTCTGCTTCTCCGGATATTTCCGGCGTCGAATTGCCGTTTAAGTATACCGTCACATGTTTGCCATCACGGATGAGCACGACATAATTCCATGTTCGCAAGCCAAGTTCGGTCTTGCCCGCCAGCACGGTATCGAGCCGGTTGCCGTTAAAGAAAAATAATTTGCCTGCATCCGCATTGTGGTGAATGCCGCCGATACCGAGGTGGTCGCCTGCAGCCTCTTGATCGCCATTGATGCCACGTGAAAAGAGATAGCCAGTGACCGGTCGCACACCTGTGGGAAAACCGTTCCAAAACCAAAACTCGACGCTGTAGGAGGAGCCCAGGTTCGCCAATTTTGTTCTCAAGCGGCCCCCGGCAAAATGCACGGCGCGGTTGATTTGATCCGGTCCGGAAAAATTCGAAATTTTCAACTCGGGCTTAGGGCGAAACCCTGAGCCGCTGCCGGGACCGGGAAGAAAGAATGCGACGCCATCTTCATAGGTTGCGTCGTGATGGCTGCTTGAAGCGTCATGCGCGACCGGCATCACCATTTCGTTCAAACGCCAATAAGCGAGAGGTTTGGCTGTCAGTACGGAGGTGGTATAAGCTCCCGGCGGTTCGGCCACTTGGCGGCGCTGTTTGCCCGCGACTTCTTCGAGCAAGCCGAGGGCGGTTTCGACTATCCGCGGCTCAGCCTGGACCTCAAGACCCGCGGTCCGCGCGGGCCAGGTAGTGTAACCGCCCAGAACGTGCTGCTCCGGCGGCGGAATGTAACCTTCCGAACCGTTTGCCAACTCAATGTTGAACGTGGTTGCGAAAGGACTTTGCGCCTTAATTTTCAAGCCCGTCAGGCAATAAACCTCGTTTGGAATGGCGACGATTCCAAGGTCACCGATCCTCAACGCCTGCATTTTCAATTCCGTGCGCGGGCGCTCGTGAAGGTAGATTGCTTCCAACGCGTAAATCTCAGGCTGGGTTTTGGGTGTCGGACCTTGGATTTTGGCGGCCACTTCACGCGCCCAAGCCAGGCGTGATTCATCCGGCGCGCGATAGTTCAACGGAATTTTGCGCTCAGCCATCTTAAGCGGAACCCAGGTGTGATACTCAATCTTCCGGTAAGCTTCCAAAGCGCGAGCGGCTATTTCCTTCGCATACGCATCGTAGCCAATTTCGGTTTTTGACGTGGCATAATCCATCCACATTAAGTCGCCGCTGGTGCCTTGAGACATCATCGGGACGAAGTTTGAATTCGTGGCGCCAATGAATGTCGCGATGTACTGCGCAAATCGGCCGTAATAGTCGGAGGAAAGCAGCGATGACCCATAGTAATGCTGGGAATAGTTGGCCAGGAGAGCAATGGGGCGCCCTTCGGTTGACTGAATCGAGAGTACGTTCAGTCCAGGATCAACTGTGCCGGTGGGTCCGGTGGCATCAGCGCTTTCGTTGCCAGGATGCATGTTGGCGCGAATGGTAGGATTTCCGAACGGATCATTTTGAATCCTATCGGTGCGCCGAATCCAACTCCGATTGAATGTGTGCTCCCAGTCATTGACGGCAGCCCAGCCAACACGCGCAGGCGCGACGTTTTTGTTGGCGCCGATAATCCCCTCCGCGATGCGTGGCACAAGGAAAGCAGCATAGTTTGTATCCTGACGGCTGCCGAGGCAACCCATGGCAGAGGGCGCCGAATGGGTGTGTGTGGCTGAAACGAGCATGCGATCGGTCGGGATGCCCGTTGCGCTGCTGGCTATTTCTTTGGCGCGGTCAATCAGATCGCGGCTCATCATGCAAGTGTCCACAACGGCGAGGGCGACTCGCGTGACGCCGTCATCCAGCACAAGCGCGCGGACATGCAACGGGTCCGCGGTAGTAGTCGCGGAACGCTCAGTGAACATGCCATTGACGATGACCGGAAAGTTCGTGGGTGAGATGTCCACGATATCAGCGCCGGCGAGAAAGGCGGCTTCGGCAGCAAAGCAGCTTGAGGCAGCCACCGCAAGGCCTAGCAAAATGCAAGCAGTGTTGCGGAGCGGAATACGGCGTTTCATAGTCCTAATCAATCCACTTAGGTAGCTTGAATCTCACAAGCCGTACCCGTCCGGAGGCTAACTAAGACAAACCGCTTAAAAAAGTGAAATAATATTTGCCGAGCATCCTAGCCAGGAAACCGGTTAAAAACTAACGCGGTGCCGGAACGCTGTTTTCCGTTCTTTTGACCATTCGCTCCAAGCGATGGACCGATCCATCTCCATTAACCAGATTGGGGGTTATCACAAGCAAAAGGCTCTTTGGCTCGGCAAATGTATTTGTGGAACCGATGATATGTCCCGGGTCCTTTGAATCCGTTCGCAAAAGAATCGATTGTCCGTTCGCAACGGAAAGAGAATTCGTGAATGCGGTTGTCTTTAGATCGCGTTGCGATTCGTCCTGGTTCAACGAAATGTCGATGAGTTGCCTGGACTCCGCTGCAAAATCCAGGGTGATCAATGATGAATTCGTGGAGTAATGAGGGTTGACGCGTACATTTTCGCCAACGTCAATATTGGTGCCGCCGAACGGAGCTTGCTGAGTCGAGGAAAGGCTGGCTTCATGTCCATTGGCTGTTGTGATGCGGGATTCGCTAAGTAACTCCGCTCCGCCAATCTTCTTAAGTGCCTCAAAGATATTTCTGACCTCGTGATCGTCCATCAATTCTGATCCCCGATTGGATAAATTCGCCAAACCTATATCGCCCAGCTTTTCGGTAGGAACAGATATGAATTTGGCAGAAATATCGATCGAGGGTTCCTTGACCGGGTTGTTTGTCTCAGCCTGAGTTGCTTGGACAGCGGATCTTTTTAGCGCGGCTTGCTCTTGACGAAGTCGCGCCACTTCGCCGCGCAAACGCAAAACATCTTTCGCTTCCTCACGCAATCGATTCAATTCGTTTGTCTGATTGGCAAGCTGTAGATTAGCGGCACGCAAAGCTTGAACTTCTGCCAACTGTTGTTCCAGTGAGGCCTCAGTCGATCGAAGCTGATGGCGTGTGCTGAGTAATTGATACGCTAGACCAGCGATTGCCGCTGCCAAAACAAAGCTAACGATTGCAAATTTCATTTCAGTGAATGTGATCAATTTTGAGAAAACAGTTACCGAATTCTCGACGCCCGCCTTCGCCAGCACGGTCGTCATCAATGAAGCGCATAAATCCAGTGGTGCGGCTTGAACCGCGTTGGCCGTGAGTGCAACCGATAGCGTGGCAACCGTCGTATGAATACCGCGTCTGGTCAGGAAATGACGCAGCTTATCCAAAGCGCGTGACACGCGTTTCTGGGCAGCGTCCTCACTCACGCCAAGCGCGGTGCCAACAGATAGCAGGCTTTCATTTTTGAAGAACCGCATCAACAGCGCATCACGGTCCTCGTCCCCAAGAGTCGCAATCGCCTCGTCGAGAATAGGCCGGATGCTGTCCCAATCGCTTGCCCCATCAGATGCGGATTCTTGCCAATCCATGGCTTGCCTTTCGCGGTACAATCGGCGGCGGTCCCGCCTCAGTTGTTCGAGCGCGGCAAGCCGTGCGCCGTGATATAGCCATCCGATAAGGAGAGTGTTCTCGTGAAGCGAACGAGCTTTTCTCGCCAGATCACTGAAGACCCTTTGGACCACATCGCGCGCAGCTTCTTGATTTTCCACCTGGCGCAAGACCGCCGAATAGACAAAGTCGGCGTAGCGGCGAACGATCTCACAAAACGCCGCCTCGGATGCATTCTGCGCGTAATCGCGAAGAAGATCGGTATCACTGGCGTCATTGATTGCCTGCATTTAATAATTGAACTGCCGACAATGGAAAAATCCGACAAAAATTCTGCGCGATAGGCAATTCCCACCCTCAATCACGGACAGCCTGCCTGCTTTTTAGCGAGGATCGAATTGAATCCAATCTAAATCGACAAGTCCTTCTGCTCGAATGGCAGAAAACGTTAAACAAACGGTTGTGCGATGATTTGGGATTTTTAAGGGAGCGGTGAGCTCAACCCATTTATTCCAAGCCCCGGTGGATTTTACGTCAATGGAGGCCAGGATCTCACCTTTCGCAGTGCCATCTCGGAATTCGATCACGCTACTTGTTCCCCCATTGGCGACACGGCAGGTGATGCTGGCGCTGTCGGCGAGATCCAGGTTGTTGAACGTGATCGAGTGAGCCCGATTGATCTGGCCCAGGGCATGATTACCGCTGGCATCCCCTCGCTCCGCGATTTTGGGCCCATTAATGATGTCCGCTTGCTCGGCTTCCAGCCGGCGAGTGCGAAGTTTCAATTGCGCCTTGCCCGAGAGCGGAGCGGCAGGGGCTCCGCCACCATCGGTATAGGCCGCCTCGACGGTTGCCATGCGAACGCTTTGGTCCACCGGCGGAACAATTTTTCCAGCCAGGCCTTGAGTCAGTCCCGCATGACTCGCGCCTGCTTTGAGATCAAATATCCATTGCACCATCAGATGAACCTGATCACTAGTGAATGATTCATGAGATAACATGGGCGCATCGCCCCAGAGGCGGATGCTTCCTTTGATCACCCGCTGCACACTCGCCTCGAGTGCGCCCGGTTGGCCGCGATATTTGTTAGCCACATCCACGTAGGCCGGGCCGACGATTTTCGTCTCCAGGGCGTGACAATTAAAGCAATCGCTTTGTTTCATTAAAGCCAAACCCGGATGGCTAACCTCTTCTTTGCCATCGCCGCGGCTCCATTGAGCGCTGACGAAGACACGCGAGTCCATCAGCTCTTCATAATGCGCGGAGTCGCCATCTTCTGCATCCACCACGCGAACTTTATAGGCAATCGGTTTTCCCGGCGTGAAGAAGTCCCCGTCCTGTGGCGCTTCAAATCGCACTTGCGGCGGCGTGTTCCCGACCACGATCGGTAAACTGGTTTTGGAGTTGGCGCCCTCATCATCGCGCACGGTGAGCTGAACCACATAATTCCCTGGCTTGGCCAGGATAACCTGCGGGTTCGCTTCGGTGGACAGAATGCGAGCGTTCGCTTCTAGTTGAGCATTGGTTTGCGACGAGCTGGCACTTTCAAACAGCCTCCACTCGTAGTGCAATGGCGAACCCTCGATATCCTTTGAACCCGCGCTCGAAAATGACACCGTGAGCGGCTCATGCCCCGCGATGGGGGACGCCGAGGCCCTGGCAATCGGCGCGAGATTCCCCCACTGATACGAAATCTTGATCAGCTTGGAATCTGGATTCGGCCCCCAGGTCTCGCCATAGTCGAGAAGATAGAGACAGCCGTCCAGGCCGAACTGCGCATCCACTGGACGACGGATGACAAACTCTCCAGCTTTCTCTGCCTCATCCATTTTCTGCTTCGTATTCGATAGCGTCACCGCGCCGGTGAATGGCTCAATGCCGACGAGATTTGAGTTATTGTCAAGGCGCGCCCATTTCATGAAGGGCCGTTGCCAGTCCCAAAACAGCAGGCAATTATCGAAATGTGAAGGGAAGCCGCTGGTCCTTGCAAAACCCGGTTCGAAATGAAATACCGGGCCGGCACACGCCGTCCGCCCGCCGCTTCCAAGCATGGGAAATTCCTTTGACTCGCCGTATGGCCAATAAATCAGGGCTGGTTGGGCAGGCGGCAAAATTTTCGCCCCCGTGTTATTGGTGGAATTGTTGATTGGTCGAGCAGGATCGAACTGCGGTCCGACGGTCTTAGTGGTGTAATCAAACTTTGCATATGGAAAATTGCTGCCAACAAAGTACGGCCAGCCGAAATTGCCGGCGTGGCGGGCTTGGTTGATTTCGTCATAGCCGCGCGAACCGCGTGGGCCATCACCGCCGGCATCTGGTCCGACCTCGCCCCAGTAAACAATACCGGTCTTTTGATCCACATTCATGCGCCAGGGATTACGGCAACCCATGACGAAGATCTCCGGGCAACCACTGGAGCCGTCCTTCGGAAAGAGATTTCCGTCGGGGATCGTATAGGTGCCTTCCGGCGTAGGGCGGATGCGCAGAATCTTTCCGCTTTTCGACGCGGTGTTGCCGGCGCTCCGTTGAGCGTCCCAGGGTTCGCGATTCGGGCGCTCATCCATAGGACCGTAGCTTTCGGAATCCCCAAAGGGGTTCGTGTTGTCGCCAGTGCTGATGAGCAGACAACCATCGGGCGCAAATCGCACGCTTCCCGCATGGTGGCAGCATTCGCGCCGTTGTTCGTCAAACCGCAATAACTCCTGCTCGCTGCTCATTTCGAGCCGATCTCCGCTCATGCGAAAACGGCTTAAGCGCTGGCCGACAAAATTCGTTGGGGAATAAAGCAAAAAAATCCAATGGTTCTGCGCGAACTGCGGATCCAGCGCGAATCCGAGAAACCCATTTTCCTGCTCGGCGAAAACCGGAATGTTGCCGGCTTCGACAATTTCGCCATTTGGCTTTCGGATTTTCAGTTTCCCACCCAGCTCATTGAAAAAGATTCGGCCATCCGGGGCAAGTTGCAGCAACAATGGCTGTGGCATTCCCATGGCAAGAACCTCAATCTTGTAACGGTAGTCAGGCGGAGCTTCGGCGCAAACAGTCGAAATGGCGGCTCTGACAAAGAGGATACTCGACAGGAAAATGAATGCATGACGCCGAATGGAGCGAACGTGGATTGCCCGGCGAGCTGAGTTATTTTCAAACAAAGCGCGCATAGAAAACTCGTTCCGACTGGCATCTACAGCAAGCTATCAAAGCTTTCTCAGCCAGATGTTCCTGTAGCGAACGGGATTTCCATGATCTTGCAAAACAAGCGGCCCCTTTGGACTTACACCGGAAAGCGGAGCAGCGGTGGTTGACTCGCCTTTAACCAGTATATGATCCTGCACAAGCACACCATTGTGCATAACAGTGAAGGAGCCTGGCTGGAGTTTGTTATCAGGCAGTTGCCTTGGGGCGTGGAAAATAATGTCATAGGTTTGAAACTCGCCAGGTTTCCTGCACGCGTTTACGAGCGGTGCGGCATTGCCGTAGAAGGCAGCCGTCTGGCCATTCGGATATGTCTTGTTTTGATAACAGTCGAGGACCTGAATCTCGTACCGACCCATGAGGTAAACACCACTATTTCCACGTCCCTGGCCGGTCCCTTTTACTTCAGCCGGAGCGGCCCATTCCACATGCAATTGCACATCGCCAAACTCCTCGCGGCTAAAAATATAACCGGACCCATTGACTTCAGCGTAACCATTCTCCACTCGCCAACCGGCGGCTTCGCCCTTGGCACCACGCCACTTTGACAGATCTTTACCGTCGAACAACACGATGGCATCAGAAGGCGGCCCTCCAGGCTGACCCGGGTCAACTACGGGCGGTTCAGGAAGGGCTGCCTCGGCGCCGGTTAAAGATGCAGTCGAAGCCGTACACAGAATAAAGCTAATGCAGAGCGTTGGAAATAAGGGGTGTTTTTTTATATTCATACTATGGGACTTCACGGGAACATCGCCAACTGTGGATGGACGCCAGAGAGATGGTGGTCTGCGAGCTTTTCTGTGTCCAGATAATAGGTGGCCCTAGCTATTCTGCGACGGTATGAAGCAGGCTCTCAACCTCCAATTGTAAATTCGCTAAGATAAACCCAGAACGTTGCCCGGGCTGATATGAATGACACCTGCGCTATGCCTAGCTGAATCGCATTTCTCCCCTGCCCTCTATTTGGGGCTCACAACATGATTCTTGTTCCTTATTGTGTTGATTTGGGATGCGCCTGCCGGTATTGGTTTCCCGCATTTGCTAAAGAAACAATCGTTTAACCTTTCGACAAATTATGGCCGAAAACTGTTTCCATCCCAGTATTGAGGGCGCTCAACACGGCGCCAAGACTCTCGCGCAGTTCCTCGATTACGCGAAAAAGTCGGGCGCCACCGGGGCCCAGCCTTCTAATTACATGCTCCAAACCGAGAAAGGATTGAAGAGCGCAAAGGCGATCAAGGATGAATTTGCCAGGGCCAAAATGAAACTGGATGGCGTATCCACGCATTGTCCGTTCTGGGTGCACACCAGCGCCTGGACCGGCACCCCTGGTGTACGGCCGTTTCTTCCTCCAGACATTGCGAAAAAATCACCCGCCGAGATCGAACGCTGGGCTGAGGACTATTTGCTTCGGATATTGGATTTGTGCGCGGAGTTGGGTGTGAAAATTGTCCCGATGTTTTGGGGCGTTGCCTTTGGATGGGAGTTGGCGGGAGGTTATCCCTGGGGCTTCTGGCAAGGCCCGGATTATGATCTTTTAAAAGAAGGTCAGGATCGGTTCGTAAAGAAAACCGCCAAAATCCGCCAACATGCAAATAAGCTGGGCCTCTACCTCGCGCATGAGATTCATCCCGGCACCGCTGCAATGTGCGCCGATGATTTCAATATGCTGGTGGAGATTTGCAACGGGGACAAATGCCTCACAGTTAACGCTGACCCGTCGCACTGTTGGGAAGGCGAAAGCTGGGAAACAAGGTTCTTGAAAGTCGCGCCTCGAATTTACGGCTGCCATGTGAAAAACTTCGTTATCCGCCCAAATATCCCGCTGCGCAAGATGGAGCCAGGATGGCAAAAGCGGGCGATGCAATTTGTCGACATTCCATCGGGCGATCTGAACATGCTTCGTTACGTCGAACTCTTGATTCACGCAGGCTACCCTAAGCGCTATTGTGAGATTATGGGTACTAAAACGGCTCCTCTGATTGTTGAAGCCGAAAGTGCTTATCGAGATATTGACGATACCAGCGCGAATGCTGTCCGATATGTGCGTGACAACTTATGCTTCCCACTGGCCGCGGGTTCTTTCGAGGAAGGAATGGGAGCTTAAAGCCTGCGCGAGGTTAATCTCCAGCCTGGCTGGCTTTCCTATTTTTTCAACTCCGCCTCGTAATGTTGAGCCGCTGACGTTTTGTTGAGCTTCTGGGCAAGTGACAGAAGTTTGCGGTAGATTGCCTGTTTATCGGAGTACTCGGGGCATTCAGCCAGGAGCTTTTCGTAATTTTCATATGCTTCAGCGTCCTCGCCCTGTGCGAGCATGCGTTCACCCATGGTCAGACGAAGGCGCAGCCGTTGTTGTGGGGAGGGATCGAGGTTTAACGCATGTCGGCCGGCGAAAACCGCCGAATTGGGTTTGCCTTGAGCAGCGTACAAATCACCCAGTTTTTCTTCCAGCACCGCGCTATTGGTAGTGGCTGGGATATTCTCCAATAAGTATACAAGATCAGCAACCGGTCTTCCATTCGACTGGTTATTGTCAACCAGCCGCAGGTAACACCATTCCACCATTTTGCTTTTGTTCTGCTCCAACTCCCGCGCGAGTTCGTCCGAGCTTTTACGAAATGGCCGATAAAGCGGATCGCCCACGACAGTGGTCTGCCAGGATAATACAGGTTGGCAGGCGTAGGCCGCTTCACCAAAACTAAACCTGCCAATCAGAAGTCGGGACGCAAATACAGCAATGTCAGGGGTGCCAGCAAGATAGGGTTCATCGATTGTCCCCATTGTGATTGTAGCGCCCTTGGCCAGCAAAGGGCCAACCCAATGCCGGGTGGTGGAACGCAGAGTATTCGCGCTGTAGGAATGCAGATGGTACCCAAAAGCGCCGGGCATAAATTCCACATTTGGCAGTGTAAAAGGACCCGTGACATGCTCGGCGTACCAACCTGCATAGAATGCGATGTGACTCATTGGAAAACTGACCGGAAATGTCCCCGGCTCATCATCAACTACAGTTTCGAAGCCGAATCGCCGGCAGATTTCCCCTGCCTTCTTTATCATTTCATCCCCGGCCTTGTAAGCGGGGTCTGCAATTTTGCGCATGTCAAAATAAGCTCGGCCCCAAAGTCCATTCTTCTCGCCCTCCAATGCCTTATCCACCAGGCGGCGCGCGAGCTCGACACTCGGACCGTCCAGGCGCGTCACCATTAATACCCCGTTCGAGGGGTGAAACCCAGCCAGGTTCGTAGCCCCATAAAGAGGGTTTCGTAACGGGCCGGTCAAGGAGAGCTTCTGCTCGATAGCCGGGAGAAGCGCCAACTCGCTATCGACCGCTGCCCCATCGCGCCGCAACTCGACCCTTATTGTTTCGCTCAGCGGCTCATTCAGGCTCGGATCGGGCAATATCCTTAACGGCATTCCATAAGCCAGGACCGCATAACGGATGCGGGATTGAACCACTCGCCAAACAACTTTGCCCGGCTTGCCATTCGTTCCTGGATTCTTTTGCGAAGCGATATGCCACAGCTTCTTTGCTTCAAGCTGGGCGGCGAGAGGTTTTTCGAGCGAATCTCGGAACTGCGCTCGAGTCATATTTTCATCGGTTGGAAGCTTGAAGCCAAAAACCTGACCGGAAGGCACATGCCGCTGCTGAGCGTAATAAAGGGCAACCTCCTTTGATTCGGGCATTCGACTGTTATAAAGGACGATGACCTCGTCCCCCAGTTCGCCCGCACGCACGGACCCACAGGCCAGCAATGCAATAATTAGACAAACTTTAGTCATTATCTGCGCTTACGACCTTCAATCCGTCATACGCCAGTTCTACTCCCGCGGGTAACTCCGCCTGGGCAGGGCCATGATCGTAGTCGTGGGTCAGATGCGTGAAATAAGTCTGGCGCGCACCGATACGCCGCGCCGCGGCGAGGGCCTCATCGAGGCACATGTGTGTCGGATGCGGTGCGCGCCGGAGCGCATCCAATACCACCACGTCCACCTCCCGAATCTGCTGAATGATTGGCGCGGGCACCTCCTTGCAGTCACTCAGATATGCCAATCGCTTATTGCCTGCCTGAACGAAAAGGAACCCTGAGGTCCCGTTGGCGCCATGCGGCAATGGTAGCGGAACAACTTCCAGATCTCCCAATATGAATGGACCATCGATCAGATGCGGCTCCGGAATAAAATAGCCGGGCCACCAGGGACCGTCATGAAAAGCATACGAAAAAACCCGTCGCAGATCCTTCATTGTCGCTTCATTTGCATAGATAGGCAAACCTTTGCCCCCGCGCAGATCGCAAAACCTACGGCAGTCGTCGAGCCCCATGACATGGTCCGCATGGGAGTGAGTGAAAATAACCGCGTCCAGCCAGCGGATGTTTTCTCGTAACATTTGGATTCGAAACTCCGGGGTGGTATCCACAACCAGTTTAATTTCGTTCGTCTCAACGTATATCGATGGTCTTGTTCGATGGTTTTTTGGGTCGGCCAGGAACTCAGCCGGATACTCTTTGCCAATGATTGGGACGCCCTGCGACGTGCCGGAACCGAGAAAGATAAAGGAAAAAGCCATCGTGTCCTATTCTAAGCGCGTTATGCCGCCCGGAGGGAAGATTTTTCAGACCGGCGCCCGGGAAGGACTGACCGGAGCGCAAAGCCTGTGTGGCTGGCTTCGCAATCGGCTATTTGCTCTGGCGTCCCTTCGGCAACAAGCTGCCCTCCCTCTGCTCCTCCTTCGGGACCAAGATCGATGACCCAATCCGCCGATTTGACCACATCGAGATTGTGCTCGACCACCACCACCGAATGTCCCGCACCGACCAGCCGTTGGAAAACCCTCAACAACACCCGCACATCATCAAAATGCAGCCCTGTGGTGGGTTCATCGAAAAGAAAAAGCGTGGCGCGTTTGTCTTCGCTTGTGCCAGGAGCGCAGTTGAGGGCTCCGCCAGGTTTCACCCGCGAAGCCGCAAGAATGGCTTTTCGCGCCGGTTGCACTCCGACATCCGATTCCGCAAGGTGCCGCACCAACTTCAGACGCTGACTTTCACCGCCAGATAGCGTGTTGAGAGGCTGGCCAAGCCTGAGGTATCCAAGACCGACTTCAGACAGGAGACGAAGACTTTCAACGGCGCGTAATGCCGGGGTGGAACCGTGAAACAACGAAAGAAACGCAATCGCGTCTTCAACGGTGGAATCCAACAAATCGGCGATCGAAAGGGGCAGCTCTCGTGTCGCTGCTCGGGCTGCTTGTCCATCACCCGGTTGAGGCTTGATTTTGACTGTCAATATGTGTGGCCGATACCTGCGCCCGTTGCATTCCGCACAACGTATGAAGACATCGCTGAGGAATTGCATCTCAATTTTTTCAAACCCGGCTCCGCGGCAGCGCTCGCATTGACCCTGAGACGAATTGAAGCTGAATGCGCTTGCGCTCAACCCGCGTTGCTGAGCCATCTCTGACTGGGCGAAACAATCGCGAATTGCATCAAAAGCGCCGATGTAGACGGCCGCATTGGACCGCGGAGTCTTTCCGAGAACCGATTGATCCACGGTGACAACTCGGTTCAAGGTTTCCCAACCTTCAATCATGGCATCCGGCAAGGTGGCCGTTCCCCGGCCAGAGCCACTATCATTATCACTACTGTCCTCCGGTAATCGATCGGATGCTTTGACAGGATCAGCACTGACCTTGAATTTGTTTTGCAGAGCGGGCAGCAGAACCTCCCTAATGAGAGTCGTTTTGCCTGAGCCGCTCACCCCGGTAATACAAACGAATCGTCCAAGAGGTATCTCCAGGGAAAGATCTCGCAAGTTATGTTTGGTGGCGCGCAGCAGCCTGAGGGTGGAGGACCGCTGTAAGGACACCGCTCTGGAATCATTTAGCACCATGGCGTTCTCCCCTTCCGAATCAGGCGCGGTCAGATATGAGCGCACGTCGCAAGAAGGCTTTTTACGAACGGGCCTGCGCTGCGGGATTTCTATTTGTTTTCTTCCGCTAAGATATTGTCCGGTCAGACTTTTCTTATCACGCAGAATGGCCCGATAGGTGCCCTGGAAAACGACCTCCCCACCGGCAGCCCCATGGCCAGGTCCGAGATCCACAATTTGATCCGCAGCGCGCATTACGCTCGCTTCATGCTCGACGACCACGACAGTATTTCCGGCCTTCCGAAGTTCGGTGAGGATGCTGACCAGCCGGCCTGTATCTCGAGCATGTAACCCCACACTGGGCTCATCGAGAACAAAAAGGGTATTCACCAGGCGGCTTCCCAAACACGTCGTAAGATTGACTCGCTCAGTCTCACCGCCCGACAACGAACGAGTTGGTCGATCGAGCGTCAGGTATCCCAATCCTACCTGATCCAAATATGCCAGACGCGAATGAACTTCCTCCAGTACCAAACCCACAGGGTCGTGCGGCAGTTTGTCCCGTCCCGTGGTGATCCTCTCGATGAATTTCAGAGCCTCTTTTATTGGCAGCTCATAAAAATCAGCAAGCGTCAGACGAATGCCGCCGGTTAGTTCTTTTTTGACAGCAAGCCCGGATTCGTTGGAACGCGGTAAAACATTTACCTGAAAACCCGCAGGAGCCTGGACAGAGTACAACAGCGCTTCAGGTTGAAAACGTTTTCCGTGGCACTCCGGACACAAAGTGTAAGCCCGGTAACGCGAAAGCAAAACGCGCACATGCATTTTGTAGGCCTTCGACTCCAGCCACCGAAAATAGCCTTTAACGCCGTACCAAGCTCTTGGCCATTCATGATCCTCGTCCTTCCCGTAATCAGGATCTCCTTCAATGATAAGCTCCTGCCATTTCTTACTTAGTTTTTCGAAAGGCACATCTGTCGGAATCTCAACCTGCCGACACATCCGCAGCAAATCGCGGTGCGATTCCAATCCATGGCCTGTTTGCCACGGCTTAACAACCCCGCCCGCCAAAGTTTTCTTATGGTCCGGCAAAGCCCGATTGTAATCGATGCTGATGCTGCGACCAAAGCCGCGGCAGGTGGGACACGCCCCTATAGGGTTGTTGAAACTGAACAAGGCCGTCGAGGGTTCTTTGTATTCGAGGTCACAACGCGCGCAGTGCAAAGAGCGAGAAAATGGTTGCCCGCAAGAAACAGCGTTGTCTGAGATCGGAAGTGGATGGATTGCCAATTTACCTTTCCCAAAATGGTACGCCTGCTCACAAGCCTCGACAAAGCGCGGGCGGCTCAATTCGGCCAACCGCAATCGGTCCTGGATGACCGTGATTTGGGAGTTGCGTTTGGCTCGCGTGGGCGTAGAGGCTGCTATTTCATCCAGGCGCGCTATCTTTCCGTCTATCAGCAGTCTTTGGTAGCCTTGCTTTCCGACCAGCGTCAGTGACTCGGCAAAGGAGAGCTTTTCCGTCAACGGCAGATCGAACGTGATCAGAAACTCAGCCCCCGACGCTGCGTGTTGCGACAAAAGCTCATTCCAAATGTTTGCCGGAGAATCCTTACGCACGGGGCGACCGCATTGGCGGCAATGCAATTGCGCAATGTGGGGCCATGCCATTTTCATGTAATCGCAAATCTCGGTCATCGTTCCGACCGTCGAACGGGTGGTTCTGACGGCATTTCTCTGCTCGATGGCGATGGCCGGTGGAATTCCTTCGATGCTGTCCACCTGCGGCTTGTCCATTCGGTCGAAAAACTGCCGGGCGTAAGGTGAAAAGGTTTCGATATAGCGGCGTTGTCCCTCGGCAAAGAGAGTGTCGAACGCAAGCGAACTTTTCCCGGAGCCACTCAGGCCCGTGATCACAACGAGTTGCTTCAGGGGCAACTCGAGATCAAAATTCTTGAGATTATTATGCCGGACACCGCGGAGGCGAATCACCGACCCGGACGACTTCAACATGCAATCTCAAATTATGTCTGGCGGCTAAGCGTTGCAAGCCACAGCTTTTTGCTTGGGTGCAATGAATCCTGCCTGTGGCATGCTATGAATTTATAGTTCCCAGCCTTCACCATTGCGCAGGATGCGGTACGGTTGCTGAATTCGTTTGCATTCCTCAATGAAATCGTCCGGATCGGCCGTGTTAAACTCAAACAAATCAAAATGGCAAGGGATGACTGTTTGCGCCCCAATTTCCTTTGCCAACCGTGCAGCCTGCCGTCCGTCGAGATTTCCCGCCACCCGCCGCTTCGGACGGTCTCCATTGATTGGGAGAAGGGCGATATCGATCTTGAAAGGCCGCAAGGATGAAATCAGCCCCTGGTGCATCAAGGTGTCGCCACTGTGATAGAATGCCAGCCCATTCCATTGCGCGATATAACCGAGAAACCGGCATCGACCCGCAGCATCACGTTCAACTGTGGGATGGGCCGAAGCCACCGCGTGGATTTTGACCTCCGCGAGTTGGACCGAGGTTGCTTCATCGAGCTCAATCAAACGATGAGCCTGATCATGGCCAAGCCGGTTCAAAACGAAATCCCTATTGGCCGCCGGAATAACCAGACGACCCTGAGGATTGGCCTCGAGCAGTGGCAGCAACGTATCCGCATCCAGGTGGTCGGTATGATTATGGCTGCTGGTAATGATATCAATGACTCCGAGGCTTCCAAGCGCGGCTGGGGCAATCACGCGTTCAGTGATCCGTCTATGAGGCTTGTCCGTGCCGGCGTATTTGCTCGTGAGCGAGTCCGACAAATATGGATCTAACACTAACGCGCGACCATTTTGCACAATAAGAAATCCGCTTTGCCCAAGCCACCAGAGGCCGCGACCTGAAGCGTCAATGACACGGCGAACCTCGGCGAGAAATCCTGTATCTTTTTGAAAGGCGCGGTTCATGGATGCAATTGACCGAGGCTCTTCGGAATATTGGAGCTATAGAACCGCAGTTTAAGCACCAATTTCACTGCGCACTAGTCTCACACCTTCAACTAAACTCTTCAATTTCAGCCGCGCAGCCCAGCGCGCCGTTTGGCTTAGGCCACAATCCGGCGCAAAGGAAAGCCGCTCTGCTGGCGCAAATTTAAGGCATTGACGCACACGCTCGGCCACATTCTGCGGCGACTCGATATAATAACTTTTCACATCGATCATGCCGACTGCAACATCCCGTCGCGAACTGATCTCACGAAGGATTTCCAATTCAGCGAATTCACGACTGGCCATCTCGACATGAATTTCATCGACGTTCAGATCCAGAAACGCCGGGAACATAGGACGATAGGATCGTGGGCCAACAGCATGGCCCTTGTAATTGCCGAAGCAAAGATGCGTTGAAAGCCGGCATTGCCCAGCAATTGGCTCAACTGTGCGATTAAAAATATCCACCAAACGAAATGGATCTTCCCGATGCGCATAACAGCTCATCGAAGGCTCATCGACCGTGATTTCTTTGCAGCCGCTTTTTGCAAGATCAATCAGTTCCTGTCGCACAATTGGAATAAGCGCTTCGGTTAAGGCATAGCGGTCTGGATAAAGTGCGCTTGTGAGCAACCGGCCACTCATGGTGTAAGGACCGGGCACACTGCACTTGAGCGTGACACCTGCGGGCGCAAGCCGACGCAAACGCTCAAACTCGGCGATCACGCCTAGTCCGCTTGGAGCGGCGAGGGGGCCAATGACTTTATGGCGTCCGCGCTGATCATGAGCAGGTGGACCGAAACGGCGAGGCGGCCTGGATTCCAGTTCAATGCCGCTGAGATGTCCGTAAAACGAGAGGTTGAAATCCAAGCGTGTCTGCTCGCCGTCAGTGATGACGTCCAGGCCGGCTGAAACCTGATCGTGTATCGCAGCAACAACTGCGTCGTCCTGCAATTCGGCCCGATCTGTTTCACCAAATTCCCCCAGGTGAGCGCAGGCGAATTCAAGCCAGCCAGGAAATGGATAACTTCCGATAACAGTCGTGCGGAGAAGTTGCTGTTTCATTATCGAGTGAAAAGTTTTGCCAGGCGTTCCGCATGTTCGTCGTATGCGGCCTCAAATAAATCGCGGGATCGTTTTTTACCGACAATTGCAGAGCTACTCAACACACTTGGTGGCTTGCCGGCTGAAGCCAGCTTCGCGGCTAGCTCGGCTTTGATACAGTTGATCAGCATCACCCCGCCAAGGGTCGATCCCGGAGCGACAGGCGTATCAAGCCCCGGGACGCGGACCATCGCATCACCAACGGGAGCGCCTGTGTCCAGCACCATGTCAGCAAAATCCTCCAATTTTTTTCCGTCTTTTCGTTTGCTTGACGTGGCCTCCGCGTGGGCGCGGCTGTGAATGGCCACTACTCGCACACCCATTTTTTGGAACTGCTCGGCCATCTCGATTGGAACAATGCTGCAACCGCTGGATGAAATGACCAACGCCGAATCAGCTTTTTTGATGTTGAAATTCCTCAGGATCCGAGGGGCAAGACCGCTGACGTTTTCCAGGAACATCGCCTGCCGCTGCCCATTCGCGCCGACAACCAGATTGTGGAAAGTGAGCGACAACTCCACGATGGGGTTGAAGCCAGGAAATGATCCGTAGCGCGGCCACATCTCTTCGACCAAAATGCGCGAATGGCCCGATCCAAACAAGTGGACCATTCGTCCTGCAAGGATGGTTTTCGCAAACCAGCCTGCAGCTTTCTGTATGCCTGAGCTTTGCCCCGCGACAACGTCAATGATACGGCGACATTGGGAAAGATAATCCGTGGTGGGCCGATTCATGTTTCCATCCGGGTCGTTACGACTTCTCTTTTTGTAACCGTCCGTGGATCGTCCGTAATCCGTGGTAAGTCTTTGTTTTCTTGCTTTCTCTGTGCTCTTCGTGTCTCTGTGGTTCATCTGGTTCTGCGGTTTTAGTTGCGGCTTTGCTGCGCTGTGCCTCAGTGGTTCATTTATATTCCAGGGCCGCAGTTCACATATTAGCTTCACTCTCCGCCGCCAGTTTTGCGCCATAGGCCGCTCCTGCTGCGCCCGAGTTGCGGCCCAGGGCGGCTTTGACCACGCGCACTCGAGCGCCGCCCGGACGCCACTCAAATTCATTCAGACCGGCTTCCAAAGGTTCAAACAATGCTTCATTGGCGTCCGCGATGCCACCACCAATCACGATCAATTCAGGATCAAGAATATTAACAAAGCTGGCCAGTGCCGCTGCTAATACTCGCACAGAGCGAAGCCAGATTGCGGCAGCCTCAGGATCACCATCGCGGAATCGAGCGACTAGGTCTTGGGTGCTCGAGAATTTTCCATGGGTTCGAACCTGGACCGAACATTCACCGATAGCATCCTCCAAACTGCCTGGCGTACGGGCAACATCGGGCGCGCCATTGGCATCGAGCGATACATGGCCAAGGTGTCCTGCCCTTCCAATATGCCCACGCAAAACCCGCCCGTCCACCATCGCCGCGCCTCCCACTCCGGTTCCGAGTGTCAGCATGAAAACGTTGCGGGCGCCACGGGCGGCACCGAGCCATATCTCCCCAAGTAGGGCCGCCTGCGCATCGTTCAACACCTCAATGGGTGTGTCCAATCCGAGCGACTGTTTCCAGTTTAGCCCTTCGAGACCTTCCAGCCGCCCGGGCATGAAAGCGATGCTGCGCCGGTCCGCGGATACTAAACCGGGCGCTGCCAACCCCAGGCGCGCCGGCGGAGGGCACCTATTGATCATACGACGAGTAAGCTCCCTCACCCCCTCCAGCCATGCTCGATTTCCATCATCCAAGGTAGGAACGATCTCTTCGGCCAATTGTGTACCGTCATCCTTAAAAGCGAGAGCCTTGATTCGTGTGCCTCCCATGTCGAGACCAATGAAACTTTTCGGCTTTTCCATATATCAGGTTTTGAAGCCCAAAGAATTCAAGGGCTGCTTATCTGCATTGCTGGCACATGAAGCCATTTTCCTGTGACCCTGTTGGGGTTAGGTCGTGATCGCAAGCAAAATTGGAACCCGAAAAGGCACTCGCGCTGAATCCCTGGCAGCACCAAAACAGCTCTTTTTGGAGCTTTACTATTATTGTGGCGAGGTTTAGTTTGGAAGGTGCATGGATATGAAAATTATGTTTGGCCTATTTAATTTGGGTGGCGGCGAGATTATTCTTATTCTCGCTCTGATCCTAATCCTGTTCGGAGCCAAGAAGCTGCCGGAGTTGGCCAAAGGTTTGGGCCAGGGCATCAAAGAGTTTAAGAAGGCGACCAAAGAAGTTACGGATGAAGTTTCCCACGCCATGGACGAGGGTCCGCCACCGCCTCCGCCTCAGCAACGTTTGCCGGCAAGCAGTGTTCCCAGCGTAGAATCCCAGGAGCATCATATCGCTTCTCAATCCTCTCCCAGCGCCAAGGCTTAACCGAAAGCGGTTCCAGCTATGGCCGATGACCTCGGAGCGGAACGCCTTGATGTACAGGAAGAGGAAGAGGGCGGACCTGTAAAATCTTTTCTCGAGCACCTCGAGGATCTCCGGTGGGTCTTGATCAAAAGTCTCGCCACCATTGGCGTCGCAATGGTGGTTTGTTTCTTTGGCGGCAACTATGTCTTCAAGGTCCTGAAAATGCCTTTGCTCAAGGCGCCGCTCGATAAATTCAAAAAGGGGCAAACGGTCCGCGTGATGCTCGGCACCAATCAGCTTGGCATTTTTCACGCCGGAACTAATGATGCCCTGACTGCGCTGGCCGGCACCAACCATTATGTTCGCTTGGACCTGGTGCCTCTCTCGATAGGCACGAATAAGGTCCTGGCTGTGAATATCGAAAACGAAACAAAGCCTCCTTTCCAGGAGTCCCCCATTGGTATCGTTAGCCTCGGGCCGGCTGCGGCCTTTGTGGTCGCAACCAAGATTGCATTTTACGGCGGCCTGATTATGTCCTCGCCTTTTGTGTTCTATTTCATTGCTCAGTTCGTTTTTCCAGCCCTGAGAATGCGTGAAAAAAAATATGTCTACGGAGGACTGCTCTTTGGAGCGGGTTTATTTCTCCTGGGTGTAGCCTTTTGTTATTTCGTAATGATGCCATTAACCCTGGCGCTTTCGGCACAGTATGCTGAATGGTTCGGATTCAAGGCCGACCAATGGCGAGCGGAAGAATACATTTCATTCGTTGGTAAATTCATGTTGGGAATGGGTCTGGGTTTCGAGATGCCGGTCATCATTCTGACACTCGTCAAACTGGGTATATTAAACTACCGATTGCTGGCCGCCGCTCGCCGATACGTTATTGTCATCAGCTTCGTATTAGGAGCCGTCCTCACGACCCCGGAAGTAATCACTCAGGTGCTCATGGCCATTCCATTGCTAATACTTTACGAAATCAGCGTCTGGATTGCATGGTACTGGGAAAAACGTGACCGGAAACGGGCTGAAGCGACCGAGATTTGATTTCTTTCATCGCGTTAACCACGCGCTCGTCCTTGCGTAGCCCGACGGCCGACGGTTCATCGATTGATCTGGAAGTTGACTGCCTGAAACATCGAGATGTAACCTGATTTTTTTTTGCGGCCAAATATGCTCTCGTTTCCATAATGCTTGAGAGCAAAAGCAAATTAACACTTGAGACTACCCCTATGGAACAAAATCCGAACAACGATGGCGGGATGAGGCGTCGAAGATTTCTTCAACTCTCAGCATTGGCAATAGGAGGCGCGGGCGGCTTGGCAAATGCCGAGACAAGTTCGTCCCCGCAGCGCACCGACTCCTCATCAGAGAAACCCACCCGTCCCACGCGTCCATTCAATGCTCCCTATGCTGGAGACCACCTCGCTCATATCGCCTTCCCTCTTGGCGGTATTGGCGCGGGTATGATCTGTCTTGAAGGAACGGGAGCGCTTTCCCACTTTTCAATTCGGAACCGCCCTGAAATCTATAATCAACCGCTCGTCTTCGCTGCCGTTGCAGTGAAAGGAAAGCGTACCATCGCTCGCGTGCTGGAAGGACCAGTGCCCGCCCGGAAGGTATTCGGTCCGCCAGGTACCGCCAACGGCGCCGAGGGGACAACGTATGGGCTGCCTCGTTTCTCTAAGGCTGTTTTCAAAACAAAATTCCCTTTCGGGACAATTAAACTCACTGATCGCCGGCTTCCGCTCAACGTCCAACTGACTGGCTGGAGTCCCTTCGAGCCGGGCGATTCCGACAATTCAAGCTTGCCCGTAGCTGCACTGGAGTATCGCTTCACAAATAAAAGCAATTCACCCATAGAAGCAGTCTTTTCCTTTAATGCGAAAAATGTTCTGGCCAGTGGAAACAATCCTCGCGCGGTGCGACCCATCTCTGGCGGCTTCATCTTTTGGGGCGGACCACCCAAAGATAAACCATGGGAGGAAGCGGCTTTTTCAGCAACGGTTTCAGAGCCCGCTGCGCAGGTCAATCACTCCTGGTTTCGTGGCGGATGGTGGGATGCGTTAACAATGGCTTGGAAAGATGTCGCCGAGGCCGCCTCCTACAATCGAGCCCCGGTGACCGAAGGTGAACCAAGTCCCGGCGCAACTTTGTTTGTTCCATTTGAACTGGCGGCGGGTGGTTCCAAAACGATTGTCCTGCGGCTGGCCTGGTTTTCCGGTCAGACCAATTTGCGAGTGGGTAAAGACCTTGCCAACAGCGCCCCTGCACCGGGTCATTTCCGGCCGTGGTACGCCCAGCGCTTCGCTGATATTAACAGCGTCAGCTTTTATTGGCGCGATCATTACGATGAATTGAGACAGAAAACCGCCCGCTTCAGCGAATGTTTCTACGATTCGACCTTGCCGCCTGAAGTCCTCGAAGCGGTCGCCGCAAATCTCACTATCATCAAATCGCCCACCGTATTGCGTCAAGGCGACGGCAAACTTTGGGCCTGGGAAGGCTGCAGCGACAACTCAGGCTGTTGCCATGGCTCCTGCACCCACGTATGGAATTATGCTCAAGCCATTCCGCATCTTTTTCCCGCTTTAGAACGAACATTACGTGACACGGAATTTGGAGTCTCCCAAAACGAGGCCGGCCATCAGCAATTTCGCAGCAACCTGCCAATCCGCCCGGTTGAGCATGATTTTCATGCGGCGGCCGATGGACAACTCGGGGGCATCATGAAAGTTTACCGGGAATGGCGTATCAGCGGGGATACTGAATGGATGAAAAATCTTTGGCCGAAGGTCAAACGAAGTCTTGATTACTGCATAGAGACATGGGATCCGAGTCATAAAGGGTGGGTGGAAGAACCGCATCACAACACCTACGATATCGAGTTCTGGGGCCCCGACGCCATGTGCACAAGTTTTTACCTCGGCGCTTTGCACGCAGCGGTTCTCATGGGGAAGGCGATGTCTGACGAGCCTCCACTATACGCGGAATTACTCTCCAAAGGCAGAAACAAAGCTGAATCCGAGCTATTCAACGGCGAGTATTTTTTCCAGCGGATCGAATGGAAAAATCTGCGGGCGAAAAATCCTATCGAAGCCAACAATGCCGGCTCACCCGAAGCAATCGAGGTTTTTCAAAAAGAGGGACCTAAATATCAGTATGGAAATGGCTGTTTATCGGATGGCGTGCTCGGAGCCTGGCTGGCTTTGATGTGCGGGGTCGGTGACATTTTAGATCGAAACAAAGTGGCCAGCCATCTTAAAGCGATTCATCAATACAACCTTGTCCATGACTTGTCCGCTTTTGCCAATCCGCAACGGCCCAGTTATGCCTTTGGCGCTGAAGGCGGTTTGCTGCTGTGCACCTGGCCCAGGGGTGACGAACTATCACTGCCTTTCGTCTATTCGAATGAAGTCTGGACCGGGATCGAATACCAGGTGGCGTCGCACTTGATGCGCCTGGGCCTGGTCAAAGAAGGCCTCGACGTCGTACGCACCTGCCGCCAACGTTACGATGGCCGGGTGCGTAATCCGTTTGATGAATACGAATGCGGCCATTGGTACGCGCGCGCGATGTCTTCATACGGGCTGTTATTTGGCTTGAGTGGCGCGCGTTACGACGCAGTCGAAAAGGTGCTGTATCTCAATCCAGCCATAAAAGGCAACTTTCGCTCGTTCCTTTGCGCCGCCAATGGTTACGGCACAGTAGGCGTAAGAAAAGGTAAACCCTTCTACGAACCTAAGTCCGGCAATTTGGAAATTCGGGAAATAAAATACCACGTCTGAAACCCCCAAATTTTGGTTTAGCCTTTCGAAGTTTAGTCCCGGCGGGCTCGACGGGTTGCAGCGGGAGTTCACCTATCATGGAACCAAGGATTCATACTCATGGCTTTTTTGGAGCCTTTAAAAATGCAAGCACTCCTCAAATGACAAGCCTGCATTAAAGCCGCGTTGAAAAACGTGAGGAAGGCTTCGCGCGTGGCGCTACTACTCATTTGCCGGTCCAACTATCTTCCACTCTTCCCCGAACTTCCTGACTCTCATCTTTTGCTCATTGGTCTGACTGCCATCTGGCAGGTCCATGGCAAACGCTATCATAGCCTCGTTCTCTGAGATGATCTGGCGCGAATGAAGACTGTAGCCAGCGATCTTGTCGGCGGCGCTTGAGAATTCCTTCACGATTTGCTCATCACTTTTGCCTTCCAAAAGCTTTTGCCACTCGGGTTGCGCTTCAGGTGCGAGACTAGTGAACATAACGTTTTTGTCGCCTTTGTTCATGGCCCAAGTCCAGGTTGCCAGTGCAGCTTCGGGATCTGCGTAACCGGCAAACGCCCACGCCTCCTTTGGGGAATGTTTGTCTCGGTAAATGACCTTGGCGAGGCGTTCGGAAAAGCCTTGGCCGCCGGGTTGCACCCTGACTGCTGCCCGTGCACGGAGCCTTTCGTTCTCGTCCCGCAATTTATCAAGCTCGAGCGACTGCCTGCGCAGTAAGCCAATCTCGCCGCGGAGTTTCGGCAGTTCTCTTGTCTCCTTCCGGAGCTGTTCGAGATCATTGTTCTTTTGCGAGGCGGCGGAGAGAGCTGTATCTCGCTCACCGGTGAGTTCCTCTTGTTGCGAGATAAGTCTTTGATTTTCCTTTCGTAATCGGTTTGCTTGACCTTGTTGAATCCAGTGAGTGCCGGTGGCAGCAGCGAGGGCTGCGGCGCAGATTGCGGTGATGGACTTAATGTTTATCCAGTGCATAGCTGTGTGCGTCGCGATGGTTGCGGTTGTTATCGCTGTACTGGTGACAACCGTTGAAATTGTTGCAGCCAATCCAACCGGCGCCGATTGAACGGCGTTTGCCGAAATGACGACGAGGAGCCCGCTGCTGCCAACTGTGATGCCACGTTTCGCAAAGAATTCGCGAAGGCGTTCCACGGCCCGGCTCACGCGTTTTTGCGCGGCATCGTCGGTTACGCCGAGCGCGCTGCCGACGGCACGGAAATCATAGTTCTTAAAATAGCGGAGGAGCAAAGACTCGCGATCGTCGGCGCTCAAATCGGACATTGCTTCGTCGAGCACCGGGCGGACGCGCTCCCAGTCCGGGGCAGATTCGGGGTTGGTGGTTAGTTGTTCCATGGCAAGCCTTTCGTGGGCCAGCCGGCGGCGGTTGTCGCGCAAAAGGTTGAGTGCCGCGTAGCGCGTGCTGCGGTAAAGCCAGCCCACCAGTGAACTGCTCTCAGCCATTTTTTCCACAAGCTGACGCGCCTTGCCGGCGAGGTCGATGAAAACACCTTGGGCCACGTCGCAGGCGAGATCCGATGACTCCACATGCCGCAAGGCCGCAGAATAAACCAGGTCGGTGTGCCGCGTGACTATTTCCCGAAACGCTAGCTCGCTTCGGCGTTCCGCGAATTCCCGTAGCAACTGGGCGTCAGAGTGATCCTGCATCTCATTCATTAAACAACCGCCGGACAGGAAATCCGACAAAGTTTTTCCGAATTCAGTTAATGTGACACTTTGCGCCAGACAAGCCATCCAATAGGTAAATACCGAACACGAACCTAATCACAATGATGGACCAGCTCGCCAGCGACCGTTTATTATTATCGTGATTGCTTCGCGCGGCGCGTTTCACAAGCGAAACGTTTAGAGCGGGTGAATGAAAAGCATGTCCGAACGAAACGATCTGGTGCGCTTGACTCGCCGGCGGGTGCTTACACTGAGACGCAACTTCATGAGTATCATTTTACCAAAAGATGATGTTCAAGAGGATTGCCGAAGCCAACACGATCATTCCGATAGTCATAGGCTGATAGTACCATGGCTGAAGGTCATTTTCAGGTTTGGGCGTCAACGAGTAGACCAGCCCAGTTAGCTCCTGGTCAGTCCTGGTTCGCTTCGTGAGCAACGAGATGATGACCGTGAGCAGAAAGCAAGTGGTCCAGGCCACAATTGCCATCCAAAAGTTTTGGCCCATCTCGCTCTGAAAGATGAATTGATGGGATAACCAGCCGCCCTTGATGCCTGGTTTCGACCCCACTCTCATTGCGAGTGCATGAAAGAGGCCGGCCGAAATCGTGCCGGCGAGCAGGCCGAAAAATGCGCCATGCCCGGTAGTGCGACGCCAGAACATGCCTAAAAGAAATGTGGCAAATAAAGGGGCATTGACGAAGCCGGAGACAAGCTGGATCAGATCCATGATGTTGTTGAATCCCGCGGCGATATAGGCTGCGCCAACACTGGCCAGGATGCCGACAATAGTCACGGTGCGGCCCATCCAGAGATAATGTTTGTCCGATTTTCCTGGCGCGATGTATCCCTGATAAAGATCATAAGTCCAGACCGTATTGAAGGCGGTCACATTACCAGCCATGCCGGACATGAAGGAGGCCACCAGCGCAGTGAGCCCGAGGCCGAGCAAACCTGTTGGAAGATAATGTTTGAGCATCATCGGGATGATTAGATTGTAATCGGGCGATCCGTCATGGCCGAGCGGAAGCAAATTGGCTACGCCAGTGTGTTGTAAAGCCAGCGCAATCATTCCAGGAAGAATGATCAGAGCTGGAAAAAGCATCTTGGGTATGGCAGCAATTAGCGGCGTGCGCTGCGCGGCGGACATGGTCCTTGCGGCCATGGCCCGCTGCACCACTTGAAAATCGGTGCACCAATAACCGAAGGACAGAACGAACCCCAGTCCCATCACCAGCCCAAACCAACCGACGCCCATTGGGTTTTCCGCTGCGCTGCCTAAATGTTGCCAGGATTCTGAGAATGTCCCCGGGGCAAGCCCACGGTTGCTGGCCACGGCTGCGAGCTTTTCCCGAAGAGCTGTCCAGCCGCCTACATCTTTGAATGCAAAAATCACCAACGGTGCCAAGCCGAGCACGAGCATGCAAAACTGAACAACTTCGTTGTAAATAGCCGAGGTCAGGCCGCCCAGGAATACGTACAACAAAACTATGATAGCGGAAATGCCAATGCACATTCCGTAAGGCCAGCCGATGAGTGTCTCCTGAAGCCTCGCTAGTGCGTGCAAGGAAATGCCGGACACAAAAATCATCATGATGGCAAAGGAGATAGCGTTAAAAGCGTGGGTCTTATTATCGAAACGCATTTTGAGATATTCCGGGACCGAGCGCGCTTTGGAGCCGTAATAAAATGGCATCATGAACACAGCCAGGAAGACCATCGCGGGAATTGCACCCACCCAGTAAAAGTGGCTGGTCATGATTCCATATTTCGCGCCACTGGCCGCCATCCCAATCACCTCCTGGGCGCCGAGATTGACCGAGAGGAAGGCTAGACCGGTCACCCAGGCGGGGATTGACTTGTTCGCCAGCAAGAAATCGGAACTGGCTTTCATCCTGGTCCTGAGCGCCCAACCGATGCCCAGCACGAGGAAGAAATAAGAGAGCAGGATGCTGTAATCGAGCCAGCCCAGGTGGAGGTGTTGCACAGACAAATGGTACGCAAGATTCAGCCGGCTGTTAATCGTTTTGCATGGCCCACGCTGGTGACTTAATCTTTACTCTCATGAACAAGCCCGCCACCCGGTACAATCGGCCCAGGGTCGCCTTGCTGATTGAATCTTCGAGAGCCTACGGCCGGGGGACTTTATCAGGGGTGGCCAAATACATTCGGGAGCATGGGCACTGGTCGGTTTTTCTGCAGGAGCACAGCATGTGCGACGATGTGCCGGCATGGTTGGAGAATTGGGAAGGCGAGGGGATCCTCACTCGGATGGAGAATGAGGCGATGGCAACTGTGCTTCGACGTTTGCGCGTGCCGACCGTGTATTTGCGCGAGGTGCCGCCCAACCTAAAATACTCATCCGTGCTCACGGACAACGCCGCGATCAGCCGGTTTGCTTTCGAGCACTTGCAGGAAAGAGGTTTCCGGCATTACGCGTTCTGCGGCTTTAATGGAGCGGATTACTCGGATGAACGACGCGACAGTTTTGCGCAGCTTGTTAGTGAAGCCGGGCTTCGTTGCCATGTTTTCGGAGCAGGCCCTTCGGAACGGAACCTCAGCACGGCGAAATACGAAGAAGAAGGCTTGAAAGACGGCGAGTCGGTCGCTGACTGGATTCAAAACCTGCCGAAGCCAGTCGGCTTAATGGCCTGTAACGATATGCGCGGCCAAGAGGTGCTCAATGCCTGCCGCAACGCTGGTGTGGCGGTGCCTGATGAAGTCGCGGTCATCGGCGCGGATAATGAGCAGGAGCTGTGCGAGCTGTCTGATCCGCCGCTCTCGAGCGTGGTTCCGAACACCCAACGAATTGGGTACGACGCGGCGGCACTGCTGGATCGGATGATGCAGGGCAGGAAGCTCCAACCACACCGGTTCCTGGTCGAACCGATTGGCGTTATCACCCGCCGATCCACTGAAGTGCTGGCGATTGAAGATCGGCAAATTGCCGCCGCGGCCAGATACATCCGCGAGCAAGCCTGCGAAGGAATTGACGTTGGCGATGTGATCAAGGTGGCGGCCATGTCTCGCAGCACCCTGGAGCGGCGTTACTCCAAAGTCATGGGACACTCCCCAAAGTCCGACATTTTGCGTTCTCGCCTTAACCGCGCCAAACAACTCCTGGCGGAGACGGACTTCCCCCTGGCATTAATTGCCGAAAAGATCGGGCTCAAACATACGGAGTATTTGGGCCGGATCTTCAAAAAGAAAACCGGACTGACCCCAGCCCGGTTCCGCTCCCGCTCGCGCGCGGCCGATAACGTTGACAGCCTTAAGTTCGGCTGACCGGCGCATTGGAAGCACGCAACTCTGGACGAAGACGGTCACAAGTCGACTCAATCAATTTACGGATTGCGTGAATTGGGAAAGTTCCAGGGCTCTTGGGGGAGCCTGAGAAAAAAAGTCATTTTGTTCTCGGGGAGGATCCACAGCACACCCAGTAGGACTCGCGCGATATTGAAAAGAGTCGTTTCGGTCATCTGACAAAAAAGTCCTGTTTTTTTCCGTGAAAGTCCATTGTCAATTCCATGGTTCGGATTTACAGACATAATAACGCACCAAAAGAAACAACGCAGAAGATCTCCGGTCACGGATTTCCGTTCCGTGGTTGACGAGATGAAAGCAAAACCAGATACCCATGAGAAAAGAAAAAACACGTCGCTCCATTAGCAGCATGGTCCACGGCATCTTCGCGCAGGCACCCAAGGCAATGATGAAATCCAAAACAATAAGCGTAGGCGTTGTCTGCGCATCCAGTGCGGGTATCTTTATCGCAACCGCGAATGCAGCCGACATAACGTGGCAAGCTCCGGTTACCATTTCCGGCGCATCTGACGTAAGCACGTTGGGAACGCTGGTGGGGACATGGGCACCTGGTGATGACGCTTACAACCCGGATTCCCTTCCGGTCAACGGTGTGACATTTAATGCCTACGGCAGCGGCCCTTTCAACTCCTTTGTAAGCACGTCCGGCATTGATGACCACTACACTGGTTATAACAGCCCTGGCACCGGGGATAACAACTATAACACCATTTTGAAGGCTGCGGTTTATAGTGGCGGGGCATCTATTTCGCTTACTTGGGGCGGCATGACGCCAGGGAACAGTTATTTGCTCGAATTCTGGGTTCAGGACGGGCGCAACAGCACAACTGCCGAACGAAGTGAAACTCTCACGGGTGGCGCCAACACTTCAGCCGCTTTAGCTTACGGATTTGGTGACAACGGTCCCGGACAGTACGTTATCGGCACCTTTGTGGCCGATGGCACCGGAACGCAGACGATTACGTTAAATGCATCCGGTGGAGCCGATATTGGCGCCTCCGCTCAGGTCAACCTCATGCAACTCCGCAACACCACCCCGAGACCCACTGTAACCTGGCAAACTCCTGTGACTATTTCCGGGGCTTCCGATGTAAGCACCCAAGGGACATATTTTGGTTCCTGGGCGCCGCAAGATGGCAATGCAAACACTCTTCCTGTGAATGGTGTAACCTTCCAGGGGTTTTCTGATTTGCCCTACTTTACCTCCGGCCCAACTTTCGATAATGGCTATGATAACTTCGGTTCGCCCAATACTTCAGACACTAACTACAATACACTTTTGAAATATGGGCGATTTTCAAATGAAGGATCTACGCCGGCTTCCTTTAGCTGGTCCGGGATGATACCAGGAAATACTTATTTGGTTCAAATGTGGGTAAATGATGGACGCTCGATTGGTGAAAGCCGGTCGGAAACGGTTACCGGTGGAACTAATACTTCAGCCCCGTTAAGTTACGGCTCAGACGGATCCGGGCCAGGGCAATACATTATTGGTACTTTTGTGGCGAACGGCTCTGGTGGGCAAACCTTGATTTTGACGGGCTTTTCCACCGGGTCCAATCCTGATCCGCAAATCAACCTGTTGCAGGTTCGCGACATCACCGCGAGGCCAAGAATTACCGACATCAATGTAAGCGGGACGACGCTGACCATTCATGCGACCAATGGCCCGGTGAACGGTAGCTACGTGTGGCTGGAAAGCACCAATGTGACGCTGCCGTTGGGGCAATGGACGCCTGTTTTCACCAATTCGTTTGACGGAAACGGCGCCATAAATCTCTCCACCAATATTGTTAATCCGGCTAATTCACAAGAGTTTTACACCCTGCGAACACAGCAGTAACTCCAAAAACACACGAACCTGCAGATTCGGCGACTGAGCCCAGGCGCACGAGAGGAGCTGCGAGCTGGAGTCAGGAGACCCTGGCGCTACCCCAGTCGCCGATCCTTCCGTCGACCCGCGTGGCGTACAGTTTTGATCGTGTCACTTGCTCTCAGGAAAGTGATAAATTTAAACCAGGACTTGAACTAAAACACGATCGGGTGTTCCAAAAAAATCCCTCTTTACAACTTTTGAAATAACGCTAACCTGTTTTTAGAAACAAAAAATTTATGTGTAAGACCTTACCCTCTCTTGCCGTTTCCCTCTTGGCCGTCGCTCTGTTTTCCGGTTGCGCCCATACGGAAGAAAAGTTCGGACGCGGCATGGCCAATATGTTTGAAATTGTTCGCGGGGGAGAGTTTCGGCGGACCATGGAACAAACCGCATTGTTTGACACCCCTGATTACGCATACACCACCGGTTTCATTCGCGGCATCAACCGCTCATTGGCGCGCACGGGCATCGGTATCTATGAAGTCGTGACTGCTCCTTTCCCGCCGTACGATCCTGTCTTTACTGATTATCTCGCCCCGGGGCCGGTGTATCCTGACAATTATATGCCAAACCTGCTCGAGGATTCAATGTTTGCGACGGACACCAACCTTGGTTTCAGCGGTGGCGACGTCGCTCCGATGGTTCCCGGCAGCCGGTTTCGCATATTCGACGCGCACTGAGCAGCAAAACAAGTTTTCCGAAGCGCCAACCCAAATGGTTGGCGCTCTTTTTTGTACCAGATCGGTGGAAGCTTGAGGATTGGGATTGTATTTTCGCTTTCTACCCGGCATCACTTCGGAGACCGCCAACGCATGCAAGTGGAAAAACATTCAGGCTGCAAAGTTAACCTGTTACTGAACATACTCGGCCGGCGCGCCGACGGATTTCATGAACTTGAGACGGTGATGCACCCGATCCCGGTATTTGATCGCTTGACCATCATCAAGGAAGGAGAAGGAATTGTTTTAACCTGCACTAACCCCGGTTTGCCGACCGATTCGAGAAATCTCGTTTATCAGGCGGCAGCCCAGTTTTTGGCCACTGCGCAGATTGACCAGGGTGTGCGGCTGCACCTGGAAAAGCACATCCCGGTGTCGGCCGGTCTGGGTGGCGGCAGCGCCAACGCGGCCACGACCCTAATGGCGATGAACGAGCTCTTTGACGCTCCACTCAGCTCCGATCAGTTGCACACGCTTGCTGCCTCGCTCGGGTCGGACGTGCCCTTTTTCCTGCAAACTCGTCCCGCTTTAGCGACAGGCCGCGGCGAGCACATCAGATCCCTCAAGCCTTTCCCGGCATTGCACGGCGCATTCTTTCTGCTCATCCATCCTGGGTTTGGGATCCCGACCGCCTGGGCTTATCAGCGCCTGGCGCATTTTCCCGGGGCGCTGAATGGAAAACCCGGTCGGGCCCAAAATCTGATTACTTTACTCGATCAAGCAAAGCTCGAAAGCGCTGGCGCGGCGCTTTACAATTCGCTGGAAGCCCCCGCGTTCGAAAAATATCCGCTGCTTAGATTGTTTCAGGAGTTTCTACTCGAAAACGGCGCCTCAGGCGTTTTGATGTCCGGCAGTGGTTCGAGCACATTCGCTTTGGCTGGCGACAAGTCCAAAGCGGAAAATCTTCGTGAAAGATTCAAAAGCAGATTCGGCAATAAAAATTGGCTGGCGGTTGTTCCTGCTTAAAATTTTTCGTGCCTTCCAACGCACGGTCCGGCAAGAACACCATCTTGCTTCTTTTCAAGCCCGGAAGTCTATCGTAGCTTAATTACCGAACACCATGCCAGTTGCTGCGATCAGTAGATACGGTACCCGACCGAACCATTGCATAGAAAACCACAGCAGAGCGCAGCTTAAATTCTGGTTGTTTCATTCTCTTACCGCCTGCTGGTTGGGAGTTTTTTTCGCTCTGAGTTTCCCCTTGGAAACAAAAGCCGCGAAGGTCGATTTTAATCGCGACATCCGACCGATCATGGCCGACACGTGCTTCCGCTGTCATGGTTTCGATGCCAAGGCTCGGAAAGCCCAGTTGCGACTCGATTTGCGCGAGGATGCTTTGAAACCGGCGAAGTCTGGGGCCATTCCCATCGTTCCAGGCCAACCCCAGAAGAGTGAAGTCATTCGCCGTATCTTTACCCAAGACGAGGATGACCGGATGCCGCCAGCAGAACTCCATAGGGTACTCACGACAAACGAAAAAGAACTGATGCGCCGTTGGGTTGCCGAAGGGGCGCAATTTCAAGACCACTGGGCTTTTCTACCACCCATTTCGAACCAGCCAAAGAAAGTGAAGCATTCTGGCTGGATAAAAACGCCGGTGGATCGATTCATCCTGGCAAAGCTCGAGGAGAAAAAATTGAAACCTTCGCGCGAAACTGACAAAACGACTCTCATCCGCCGAGTTTCACTCGATTTGAACGGAATCCCCCCGAGCACCGTTGAGGTACAGGCCTTTCTTGCCGACCACTCGTCACATGCCTATGAAAAGCTTGTGGACCGCTTGCTCGCCTCGCCCCGGTACGGTGAGCGGATGGCACAGGATTGGATGGACGCCGCGCGGTTTGCGGATAGCAACGGTTACCAGGTGGATCGCGACCGCGAGATGTGGGCATGGCGTCAATGGGTGATCGAGGCGTTCAATCGCAACCTGCCGTTTGATCAGTTCACCATCGAACAACTGGCGGGAGACCTTTTGCCCAATCCAACGCTCGATCAGAAGGTCGCTACTGGTTTTAATCGCAATCACATGATCAATGAGGAGGGCGGGATTATTCCCGAGGAATTCCTTGTTGAATATTGCGCCGATCGCGTCGAAACCACGGCGACGGTCTGGCTGGGTCTGACGATGGGATGCGCGCGTTGTCATGACCACAAATACGATCCGCTGACTCAAAAAGATTTTTATCGTTTCTTCGCTTTCTTTCATAACGTTCCAGAAAGCGGCGTCGGAACCTACTCGGCGTCTATCCGGCGCAATACTCCCCCTTTCACCAGGTTGCCCACTCCTGATATCGAGGCAAAATTGGTTGTGCTAAGACGCGAACAAGAGGAGGCCAATCAGCATTTGACCAACCTCACCAACGCCTTGCTCGCCTCGAGCGGAACAGCATGGGAGGAGCGCGCCAAAGCCGCAGAACCAATTTGGTTCGAGGCCGAAATTCTGAGTGCGACGTCCGCCACCAACTCCGTCGAAATTAAAAAACCAGCCGTCTGGCTCCAGGTTCCTTCGGCCAAAGCAGGTTCACGAAAAGTGACCGTTACGGCGCGAGTTGCCAGACCAAAACTGACGGCGCTCCAGGTTGAACTCCGTGCAGCTTCCGATCGTGACACGAATGTTGCAAAAGTGAAGATCGCGAAACTGCGCCTCGCAACCTCCGAATCGCCTGACGCTAAGGAGCAGGAGGTGATCCTCCGGCCAACGGCCTTGAACGCCAGCGCAACTGTAATGGAACTTGCCAAGGCACTCGACGAAAAAAACGACACCGCGTGGACGATCACACTTTCGAACGAAATCAAATTTGGCGTGTTTGAATTGCCGGAGAATCCCACGGGAACCAATGGTGTCATCCTTAAATTAGAACTGGAGCTTGCAGCGGACGAAAATCCCCCGCCCTGGCAATTGCGTTTGCGCGCGACTGAACTCGACTGCGGCCTGCTGGCCCCGCCGAATATTTTGAAAATTTTATCCAAGGCGGCCGTCGAACGCACAACTGACGAAAAGAAGCTCGTGGATGATTTCCGCCTAATCCACGAGCCAGAACACTTTACCCTGACGCAACGGTTCGCGGGCCTGAAGAAAAAAATAGAGGAAACCGATTTATCCATCCCCATCACGCTTGTGATGGAAGAAATGGCTGAGCCGCGCCCGACATTTGTGTTGGTCCGAGGAGCCTACGACAAAAAGGGGGAGCCAGTGACTGCCGCCACCCCTTCGCACTTGCCAGCCTTTCTTTCGAGCCAGCCGACCAATCGTCTGGGGTTGGCGCGATGGCTCGTGGATGCGCGAAACCCTTTGACCGCGCGTGTTACGGTTAATCGTCTGTGGCAGTCGGTCTTTGGGACCGGGTTGGTGCGCACAACTGAAGACTTCGGTTCGCGCGGAGAAATGCCAAGCCATCCTGAGTTGCTCGATTGGCTGGCGCTTGAATTCATCAGGACGGGCTGGGACGTCAAGCGAATGATGAAACTGTTGGTCACCAGCGCGACTTACCGGCAGGATTCGCGCATGACTCCGGAATTGCGAGCAGCGGATCCGGAAAATCGGTTGCTCGCTCGAGGCCCGCGCTACCGGCTGTCTGCGGAGATGATTAGGGACCAGGCGCTGGCTGTCAGCGGTTTGTTGATCGAGAAAGTGGGGGGCCCTTCCGTAAAACCCTATCATCCACCTGGCCTTTATGAACAGGTCGTTGCCGGCACAGGCCCAGCTTCGTACGTTCAAGGGAAGGGAGAGGAATTGTATCGCCGGAGTATTTATACCTACTGGAAACGGTCGGTGCCGAATCCAGCCATGTTGATCTTTGATGCGCCTTTCCGTGAGACTTGCACGGTCAGGCGCTCCCGCACTACTACTCCGCTCCAGGCGCTTAACTTGCTGAATGATGCAACTTATGTCGAGGCGGCCCGTTTCCTGGCGCAACGCATGATGAAGGAAGGCGGAACAACGCCGAACTCGCGCATTCGTCACGGGTTCCGGCTTGCCACCGGCCGAGAGCCGCGATCCAACGAACTCCGTGTCCTGCTGGCCCGCTGGACGCTCATGGCATCCAGTTTCCGGGCTGATCCATCGGGGGTCCAGAGTTTGCTCACCGTCGGAGAAACAAAGAATAATGATGACCTGGATCAGGTCGAGCTTGCCGCCTATTCCACTGTGGCAAGCACGTTGTTGAACCTCGATGAAACCATCACTAAAGAATGAAGTTATGAACATTGAGGAGACTTCGCTCGATCCACTGCAAACGACGCGGCGGCAATTCCTGGGCCGCGCCGCCACCGGCATCGGGGTGGCTGCCCTGGCTTCATTGTTGAACCCGAAATTGTTCGGTGCAACCCGTTCAGAAAAGCTGCTAATGCCGCATTTTGCGCCACGAGCCAGGCGTGTCATTTGGCTGACACAGGCCGGCGCCCCTTCGCAGCTCGATTTATTTGATTACAAGCCGCACTTGCGGGCGCGGTTCAAAGAAGAACTTCCGGAGTCCATCCGGGGCAGCCAGCGGCTGACCGGCATGACGTCCAATCAAAAAACTCTGCCGATTGCGCCTTCGCTGTTCGACTTCAAGCAGCATGGGAAAAGTGGTATCTGGCTTAGTGAATTGCTCCCTCATACTGCGCGGATTGCGGATGAACTCTGCATCATTCATTCACTCAACACCGAAGCGATCAATCACGACCCTGCAATGACTTTTCTCCAGACGGGCAGCCAACAAGGGGGCCGGCCTTCCCTGGGCGCGTGGCTTTCGTACGGGTTGGGCACCGAAAATCAAAATCTCCCTGCTTTCGTGGTCATGATATCGCGCCCGAGCGGGCCAACGAACGCTCAGCCGTTGCACGAGCGCATGTGGGGCACGGGTTTCCTGCCCTCCATTCACCAGGGGGTGCGGTTTAGTCCCGGTAAAGACCCGGTCTTGTTTCTCTCAAATCCCCCCGGCATCACCGCCGAACGCCGGCGCAGCATGCTCGATGACATTGCCGAACTAAATCGGATTAAATTTGCGGATTACCAGGACCCGGAAATCCAGACGCGTATTGCCCAGTATGAACTGGCCTATCGCATGCAAATGTCCGTGCCCGAATTGACCAACCTCGCGAAGGAGCCGGAGTCCACCTTCGAGCTTTACGGCCCGGAATCTAAAAAGCCAGGCACCTACGCGGCCAACTGCATTCTGGCGCGCCGCCTGGCCGAGCGAGGTGTGCGGTTCATTCAACTGTATCATCGCGGGTGGGACCAGCATGACAAACTCCCGGAGGGCATTCGCAGCCAATGTTACGATACGGATCAACCGACTGCTGCCTTAATTCAAGAACTGCGCCAACGCGGCCTGCTCGATGATACTCTTGTCATTTGGGGAGGGGAATTCGGACGCACCGTCTATAGCCAGGGACAACTCACGGCGACAAATTATGGCCGTGACCATCATCCTCGTTGTTACACCATTTGGATGGCCGGCGGCGGGGCCAGGCCTGGAACAGTTTTCGGGGAAACCGACGATTACTCCTACAACGTTGCCCGGGACTCCGTCCCAATTCACGATCTGAATGCGACGATTTTGCACTGCCTGGGCATCGACCACCAACGCCTCACTTATCGTTATCAAGGCCGCGACTTCCGTCTGACTGACGTTCACGGCAATGTCGTCAAAGCTTTGTTGGCATAATTTCTGAGGGATCGCATAAAAGAATCAATGAAAGTAAGGTTAGCAACTTTGTGCCTCTATGCCATAGTCATGTATAACGACGCGGCTCTGGGGCAATCATATGGTCGCATCGGGATCACTATTGTAGAGAGTACAAAACGCGAACCCGTCCCCTGCCGGGTCTATCTCAAAGACTCCGCTGGCAAACCCTTGTTTGCAGAGGGTCTGCCTAAATGGCGCGACCATTTTGTTTGTGCAGGAAACGTCGCGCTGGCGTTGCCTGCCGGGAATTATTCGTACGAAATCGAGCGTGGTCCGGAATATCGCAGGGAAACTGGATTGCTGGCCATTTCCGCGGACGAAACGAAAACCCTCGTTGTCGAACTAAAACGCATCGTGTCTCTAGCTGCGGAGGGATGGTGGTCGGGGGATCTGCACGTGCACCGCCCTGTAAAAGATATGCCATTGTTGATGATGGCAGAGGACCTTCACGTGGCCCCGGTCATGACCTGGTGGAATAAACAAAACCTCTGGTCTCAAAAGTCCTTGCCCGAGAAACCCTTGATTCAGTTCGATCGAGATCGCTTCTATCAGATGATGGCAGGAGAGGATGAACGAGAGGGTGGAGCGCTGCTCTTTTTCAATCTTCCGGAACCGCTGGCCATCGCTGGCGCGAGCCGGGAATATCCTTCACCGATGAAATTTCTTGAACAAGCGCGCCGCCATCGAGGTGTCTCTATCGATATTGAAAAACCATTCTGGTGGGACGTGCCCATCTGGCTGGCGAGCGGTAAAGTTGACTCCATCGGACTGGCAAATAACCACATGTGCCGCGATCAGATGTATGAGAGCGAGGCCTGGGGCAAGCCGCGCGATGTGGGCAAATTACCAGCACCGCTTGGAAATGGCTTTTGGACGCAAGAGATTTACTATCACATCCTAAATTGTGGATTACGGATTCCTCCCTCGGCCGGAACCGCTTCGGGCGTTTTGCCTAATCCGGTCGGATACAATCGTGTTTACGTCCATATGCGGGGAAAGCTCACCTACGAAAAGTGGTGGGAAGGATTGCGCGCCGGTCGATCATTCGTTTCCAATGGGCCCCTGCTTCGTTGCCGCGCCAATGGCGAATTGCCGGGCCATGTGTTCAAAACTGAAACCGGCAAGGAACTGAATCTCCAAATCACTGCGGCGATATCTTCCTCTGATCCGATTTCTAAGATTGAGATCATCAAAAATGGGAAGGTCGAGCGTTCGTTAACTTTTGAAGACTGGAAAAAATCGGGAGCATTAGGAGTCATCAGCTTCAAAGAAACCGGCTGGTTTCTCATCCGCACCATCTGCGACAACGCAAAGACATTTCGATTTGCCTCGACTGCCCCTTATTATGTTGAAATCGGTTCGAACAAATCGCGCATCGGCGCAGCTTCAGCGCAATTCTTTGTAGACTGGGTTCATGAAAGATCTCAACGCGTTAAACTCACCGATCCGAACGAACGGGAAGAGGTTTTGCAATTTCACCAAATGGCTGAAAAGTTTTGGAACGATTTGGCGAAACGTGCCAACGCAAATTGAGAGGTTCCCCTTCTGAAATCTCCACCCGGTGTAATACTCACGCGGAAACATTTGCGTGAAGCCCACCCGGACATTACACATAACCGATGAATTTCAAACCTGTTGAGGTCCCCGGGTCAATTACCGCCGCCCGTGGCTTCCGCGCTGCCGGTGTTTTTTGCGATATCAAACGACTTGGCACAGGCAAAGGATCTAATAAAGGACCGAAACGCGATCTCGCTCTGATTGTTTCTGACGTGCCCGCGACTGTAGCGGGAATGTTTACGACCAACCAGGTTTGCGCTGCCCCGGTTAGGGTCTGTTTACCGCGCGTAAAAAAGGGAGTTGCCCAGGTCATTGTTGTTAATTCAGGCAACGCCAATGCCTGCACGGGCAAACAGGGATTGAAGGACGCCCTGGAGATGGCCAGATTCACCGAACAAACACTCGCATTCCCGGCAGGCTCGGCGCTAGTGGGATCAACTGGTCGCATCGGCCTGCCATTGCCGATGGACCAGGTCCGCACCGGCATCATTGAAGCCGCGATCTATCTTGGCTCAACGCCCGCACACGCTGGGCAGGCAGCAGAAGCGATCATGACCAGCGACACCCGTCCAAAACAAATCGCGGTTGAAATCAAACTTGATGGAAAAGCGGTCCGGCTTGGTGGCATCTGCAAAGGCGCTGGCATGATTCAGCCTGGCATGAGCGCCACCGGGTTGCGTCCGGCTGCAATGCCTTTGCATGCAACGATGCTTTGCTTTATCACAACGGATGCGGCCATTGAAGCGCCAGCGCTCCAGGCCGCATTGGCTGATGCCGTGGCTAACAGTTTCAACCGCACCACGGTGGATGGCGACATGAGCACGAACGATACCGTGCTGGTCCTTGCAAACGGTCTCGCTCAAAATGCTGCCGTCCGCGCAAAGGATATTCGCACGGTCCAATCGCGCTCGCTGTCTGTTCAGAATTCTTCCGGGAAAGCATGCGTTCGAGACGCTGGTATTTTTCAGGAGGCCCTAAGCCATGTCTGTCTGGCGTTGGCGAAAATGATTGTGCGGGACGGGGAAGGCGTTTCTCGCTTCGTGACTGTTCGGGTGAATGGCGCGAAAACAATAGCCCAGGCAGATGCAGCCGCTCGCGCGGTCGCTAATAGCGCGCTGGTCAAAACCAGTTGGCATGGAGGTGATCCAAACTGGGGACGAATCATGGACGCTTTGGGGTATAGCCCGGCCACGATCATCGAAGATAAGGTGGACATCGGCTACAGCGCTCCGGGGAGTCGAAAGATTTTCTGGAGCCTCAAGCGGGGCCAACCGACTGCATTAAGTTTCAAAAGCCTCTGCATGGCGGTTGCAGCGAAGGAATTTGATCTTCATATTCAACTCAACCTGGCCAAATCCAGTGCTTTGGTTTATGCAGCAGATCTGACCGAGGAATATGTCGAGTTTAACAAAGGTGATGTAACCGACCCTGCTTCTTTGGGAGGATAAAATCAAATTGTCGAATCCAAAGTTCGTAGGATCTCAAGATACTAAAGCTGTGACGGTTGCTTTAAGGCTCGCTACGTCAGCGACATTGTAAATTTGAACCGCTTTTTCAATCCGCTTCATGAACCCGCTCAGGGCGGTTCCCGGACCCAATTCAATGAACCGTGTGAACCCTTGTGAAAGCAAGTACCTCATTGATTCTTCCCACCGAACTGAAGCGGTAACCTGCTCGACAAGGCGCGCAAGTATCGATTCCGGTCCATTGTGTGGCTGGGCCGTCACGTTGGAAATGACCTGAACAGCCGGGGAGATCAGCGCGACCTGTTCAAGTTCGGCCTGCAGTTTTGATTGGGCAGACGCCATAAGGGGGGAGTGGTAAGCGCCGGCCACTGGGAGAGGCAAAGCGCGTTTTGCACCTTTGGCTTTGGCCAGTTCGCAAGCTAGCCCAATCTTCTCTTGCTCGCCTGAGATGACTAATTGCCCCGGGCAATTCAGATTTGCCAGCGCGACTCCCGCTTCGAGGCACGCTTCGCGAGTAGCTTCCACATCCAATCCAATGATTGCCGCCATCCCGCCCTGCGTGGCTTCGCATGCTTCCTGCATAAATATTCCTCGGCGCCGAACGATCTTCAGGCCCTCCTCGAAACTCATCGCTCGCGCCGCCGTTAGAGCAGTAAACTCCCCGAGGGACAAGCCGGCAGTCGCCTGAAATTCCAGTGAGGGTGCGTGCTCCTTAAGCAACTGAAAAGCGACCCAGCTTCCCAGAAAAATGGCTGGTTGTGCGTTTTCGGTTTTAACCAGTTCCGATTCGGGCCCCTGAAAGCAAATCGAGACGAGATCATAACCGAGTGTAGTGTTGGCCCGCTCGAACCAGGATCGAGCCGTGGGATACGTGTCCATCAGGTCCTTGCCCATCCCAACCGTCTGGGCGCCCTGCCCCGAAAATAGTAAAGCGGTCTTGTTCATCATGTCGTTTTGTTTTTATCCCTTTATGCCAAAAATCATTTGTGCGTTTATGGCCGAGGATGAAAGTTCTTATGAACTTCGCGTAATCTTTGGCCCGCGACATGTGTATAAACCTCGGTGCTGCTGATGCTAGCATGCCCGAGCAATTCCTGAATCACCCGCAGGTCAGCTCCATTTTCAAGCAAATGCGTGGCGAAGCTGTGCCGCAGCATGTGCGGGGTGACTTTACGATCAATCCCAGCTCGTTTTACGCGCTGCTTGATTCGCAACCAAAGAGTCACCGCTGCAAAGGGTGTTCCACGTTTCGTCAGAAACACGTTGGCGGGTGAACGAGGCGTCACAAGTTTTGGCCTGCCAAACTGAAGATACTGATCGAGCGCAGCGCAGGCTTTGCGCCCAACGGGTACAACGCGCTCCTTGTTGCCTTTTCCAATGACGTTGATAAATCCCGCCTCCAGTTGCAATTGCTCGAGCCTGAGATTGCGGAGTTCCGCCAATCTAAGCCCGGAAGCATAGGCCAACTCCAGAACAGCCTGATCGCACAAGCTTCCTGGCGTCTCTGGCGTTTGCGGCAGGACAAGTTTTTCGATTTCGCGAGTGGAAAGCGCTTTGGGCAGGCGTTTCCAACGGCGAGGCAGTGAAAGGTTTTCGGCGAGGTTCGCGGGCAACAGCTTTTCATTTTCTGCAAACCTATAAAACGCGCGTAAAGCAGCAATGGTCAGATACAAACTTTCACTGCTAAGCCGTTGCGGCGAGCCTTTGGGTTCCGTCGCGAGACTTCGTTCCTGCTCATGTTGCAGAAATTGCATCAGATGCCGCAATTCAACGCCTTTCCATTCTTTCAACCCTTCTTTTTCCGCCCAGACTACAAACTGACGCAGCAAAGCAGCATAAGTGCGTTGCGTGTGCTCGGCCTGGCCGCGTTCGTGACGCAAATGCTGGAGAAATTCTTCAACGAGTGTTTCCACGTTGCTTTTTAAGCCGAGTTCATTCGAATCTAAACATTTGGTTTCTGTTCCGATTACTTTACGTTTTTACCACCTTCGCGCACGCTCAAACTCTGTGCGGCAAACTGATTTGGGAATCCGTTCACCGCGGACTTGTCGCGCGCTTGTTTCCAGTCTTTACTTGCTTGATGACACTACCTCACCAGGTTGCCACGCTGCTTTATTGTTTTAACGAGCGTGATGAGGTGCTGCTGATGGAACGGGCTCAGGCGCCGAATTTGGGCTTGTGGAGTCCGTGTGGCGGAAAACTGCACCAGGGCGAGGGCGAATCTCCCTACGCTTGTGCCTGCCGCGAGGCCCAGGAGGAACTGGGGCTAACCCTCACAACCTCTGATTTGCATCTGACCGGCATCGTGAGCGAACGCGCTTATGAGGGCCGCAGCCATTGGCTGTTGTTCCTCTTCGAGGTAAAAGTCCGCCTGACACAGCTTCCAGCTCCTCACCGGGAGGGGCGGTTTGCATTTTATTCGCGCGATGAACTGGCTGGATTGAAGCTGCCTCAAACTGACCTGGAAAACATCTGGTCCTGGTTCTGGCAGCATCGCGGAGGATTCTTCGCCGCCCACTGTGATTGCGAACCCGATGGTACCAACCATTGGAGCCTCGAAGAGAGTGTCCTGGAAATATCTGCGGCGCCATGAGCGAACCGATCATCGATCTCCAAAGCGACCACCACTTCATGGGTGAAGCGCTCCGACAGGCGGCGCGAGCTTATGAGGCTGAGGAAACGCCCATCGGAGCCGTGATTGTTCGCGAAGGCCGCATCATTGCGCGCGCGTTCAATCAGGTTGAACTGCTCAAGGATGCCACCGCCCACGCGGAAATGCTTGCTTTAACACAGGCGGAGGAAGCCGTGGGCGATTGGCGCCTGACCGATTGCACGCTCTATTCTACCAAAGAACCATGCCCCATGTGCGCTGGGGCCATCGTCCACGTCCGTCTCGCCCGGGTAGTTTATGGAGCTGCTGATCCGAAAGCTGGCGCTGCTGGCACGGCATTGAATTTATTGCAGTTTCCCACTTTCAATCATCGTTGCGAGATTACCAGCGGAGTCCGGGAACCAGAATGCCGGGCCCTGTTGCAAAACTTTTTTGCCGAACAAAGGGCAAAAAAGGCGGAACAATTCAAAGAGACCAACTAGTTTGCCGCAAGGTTCTCTGATTTGGCTTCTTAAAATACCTTCTAGCGCGAGCAAAACCTCCAGTGCACAGAGCGATGCCGCCGAGTATTGCCAGTGAAGCATTGGTTGTTTCGGGCACTGGAGCCAGAGTATATGTGTGGAATGTATCGAAGGTCACAGTGTCCCAACCTGTAAACCCAGAGAGTGATTCGAAGCTTTCCAGAGAACGAAAACCTGATTGAGCAATGTACGTCGTTTCAATTTTAAACGACACCCCCGGTGTTCCAATATCAGCCAAATTAAAACTGAACGTGTAAGTGCTGCTAGACACAGTGTTCAAGGGACTGAGATTAACACTACTAACAGCAACAAGATCACCGTTGTTCACAAGTTGAAAGAGTTTCCCGTCCCCCGGCGAAGTGGGGCGGATCGCGATAGCATAATCCGCAGTGAATGGCGATACGAAGTCAGCAATGCCTCGTCCCATGCTGCTGAAACCTGAAATGGCTCTCGTAAGGCTTGTGCTGGTATCAGTAAAATTTCTAGTGGTTGCAAAGCCACCCGCTTTGGAATCGATATAGATCACTAAAACATCAGCAAAAGAGCCGCCTCCTTTAGTAATGGTTCCTGATACAGTTGTTCCGTTATCGGTGAGTGCTAGGTTCCCATTACCGATGGCTCCCCCGAACGAAGTATCACCATTTCCATTATAAAGCGCTCCTTGCGCCACGTGATAAAGACAAACCATCCCCAGACCCACCGCGAAGTATCCTTTCATAAAAGAAATTAGCCCATGGTTTCCCTGTTCTGAATTTGCTGTGTCGCCCTAGCGTCGGCATCAAACGACCAAATAATGAAAGTGTCAAGCCTTTTTTTAATGATTTCTGCGCGGATTTTTGCTCTGACTGAAGCTTGAAAAGCATACAACTAGACAGCTCAATGAGTGAAAGACACACTGGCTGCCATTGAGAAGAGCCCGGACACTGGCGGTTGGCCATTTGTTGAAAACTCCTTCGTATAAAGTCATCTCGGTTTTCGTGTGGCTGGCCGCCGGCATGCTTGTTGGCCGGGCGCAGGAATCGGTGCGCATGTCGCTCGCCAGCGCCGATGCGGCGGCCGCGCGGCGCAAGGCCGCGTCAAGTATTGGCTATTATAATCTTAAGGTCGGGCCAACTGCATGGCGTTTTGGCGCCGGCCTGGGCCTTGAGTACAATGATAACGTTCTATTGCGGCAGGAAAATACGGAAGGAGACTTCATCTTTCGTCCGCAGGTGAACTTCCAAATGCTCTGGCCAATCACAGACAAGAATGCCATTAACTTGAGCGTGGGTGGGGGTTATTCCGCGTATGTTAGCCATTCCGAACTCAACCGCCTTTTTATCACACCAGGCTCAGAGCTGTCCTTCGACATATACGCTGGGGATTTCTGGATCAATTTGCATGACCGTTTTTCGATCAGTGAAGATGCATATCAAGATCCCACAGTGGTGGGCTCCGGAGATTATTCCCGGCTCGAAAACGCCCTCGGCGTCACTGCAACGTGGGACCTGAATAAAGTAATCGCACGCGCCGGATTCGACCACGTGAACTACCTCGGCCTGACAGGCAACAGCGGGCAGCCGGATGGCACAAGTGAGTTGGTCTTTGCCTCGGCGGGGTACGCAATTCAGCCGGGGATGATTGCTGGAATCGAGCTGGGAGGCGGTTTGCTCTCTTACACGGGCACCAACGTTTTGTTTAGTGAAGCCAAACAGTGGAATGCGGGCGTTTTCTTTGAAACCCAAGTCAGCGAATACATCCATTTCAGAGGAAGCGTCGGTTATACGGATTACGCTCCTGAAGGCGTTCAGGCGACAAATGCCGCTAGTGATTTTACCGGCCTCTACGCACAAATGGACATAAATCATCGATTGAATCAATACGTCGATTACACTCTGAGCGGCGGACGGAATATCAGTTTCGCCTTTTACGGAGGCGCGGTGGATTTAATTTATGCGCGCTGGACGGCGAACTGGAAAGTTATAGAAAAGGTGGGGCTCGGAAGCTCGTTGAATTTCGAGCATGGTTCACAAGGAACCTTTTCCACTGAAACCTTCAATCGTTACGGAGGCGGTATCCATCTTTCCCGAGGCATCACCGCCAAGTCCAACGCAAGCCTGGGGTATGAAGTCTATTGGAGAACGTCGAATCTACCCGGAAGAAACTATCTCAATAACATCATCAGTTTGAATCTCACCTATGCATTCTAAGTCGGGACATGGTTCGCCCTTGCGTGTTTCCGACTCAGAGCTTCCGCTCATTCCGTCACCCGCCAGCTACTATCTTTACAATCTCCAGCCTGTCGCCAGCTTGCAATTGTTGGGTGGAAAATTGGGACGGTGATACTGCGTGCCCATTATGCTCCACGACGACGCTCCGGGGTAAAAGCTGGCGTGCTAATAAAAACTCTTGAATGGTACAAGGGAGTGGAGCTGGAACCTCCTTTCCGTTGGCAATCACCACATCGGCGCTCATTTCTTTCAACTACGGCGTGAGGGCCGCATCCCAATCCTTCCATACGGGCTCGTACCCCAGTTCCTGAATCAGCTCCCTGACTTTCTGTGGAGACCGTTCATCGGCAATGGCAAACTGCCTGGTGGCTTGAATGTCAGCCCCGCCATTGGCCCATTCGCTTGCGCCCAATTCTACGATGCGCCCGGAGACCGTATGATGCAGTTTTTCTTTGCCGGCTCCAGTGTAACCACCCGGCTCAGTATGACTGCCTGCGCTAATCAAAGTGATGCCTAACGGAATGATTCCATCGCGCAATTTTTCTGGTTCCCGAGTCGAAAGCACCAGTCCCACGTCTGGAAACTTGAGCCGGAACGCGCAGATTAATTGCACCATTTCGCGATCGGTCATTTGTGTGAGTGGCTGGAAATCGCCCGCACATGGGCGCAAGCGGGGGAGTGAAATCGTCAATTGAGCCTTCCAACAATGCCGCAGCAAGTACTCGGCGTGGGCTGCGACACTGATGGCTTCCAGGCGCCAATCGCTCAAGCCATAGAGGGCGCCAATTCCCAGCCGTCGAAATCCGGCTGCATACGCGCGTTCGGGCGTCTCGAGCCGCCAGTCAAAATCTTTCTTCGGACCGGCTGTATGGACCTGGCCATAAATGTTGCGGTCGTAAGTCTCCTGATAAACCACCAGGCCGTCGGCGCCCGCGTCCACCAAAGGCCGATACTGCTCGATTTCCATTGGTCCGACCTCGAGGGAAACACTTGGCGCCTCCTCGTGCACAACCCGGACGCAATCGGCCAGGTAACCCGTCGAAACAAACTTCGGATGCTCACCAGCGACCAGTAGAATGTTGCGAAAACCCTGCGCCGCCAGTGCCCGGGCTTCGCGGCGGACATCTTCCAACGAAAGTGTGACGCGCAAAATGAAATTATCGCGCGAAAACCCGCAATACTTGCAATTGTTAATGCACTCGTTTGAAAGGTAGAGCGGCGCAAAAAGCCGAATCACTTTGCCGAAGCGCTGACGTGTCACCTGCTGCGAACGACTGCACAGTGATTCCAAAAGGGTCGCTGCCGCCGGCGAAAGCAGATCGGCAAATTCGCCCAGCGAAAGATTTGATTTAGCCAAAACATCTTCGACCTGCCGGGTTGACGAGCGCAACGAACGCTCGACCAAATCGGCAATGAACAAATCGTTAAATTCAGAAACAAAACTCACCGGATTTTGAGGGGGTATCGATCCTAACACGGTAGAATCAACGTACAGAAAAAGAGCGCAAGGTCAACCTCAGCGGAGGACGAACTGACGGTGTTTGCCGAAGCTGCTTCTAAGTCCTCGTGAAATCTCATCTTGCAGCCCCTGCAGTTCGCGATAAACCTCGACATTGCGCCGGTCCGGCTGCGCGGTCTCTGTATCATTCAATTCGACAAATTTGTCTGTTATTTCGCTGATCTTGATCTTCTCACCTTGCCCCAGCCGCCAGCACCATAGCGCCTGCAAAGCTGCGCCATACGCTGCGCCTTCGCTCACTTTCAAAGTAACAACCTCAGTATCAAAAATGTCTGCGATAATCTGCCGCCAAACTTTGGACTTCGCGCCTCCGCCAGTGGCACGGATTTGCGCCGGTTTTACACCCAAAGTCGCGAGCCTCCTTAGCCCGTAATTCATGCCTAATGTCACACCTTCCATAGCCGCGCGGGCAAAATGGGCCGCTTCGAAGGTCCTCTTGTTCACTCCGAACCAAACCCCCGTGCCTTCCGGCACATTGGGCGTGCGCTCCCCTTCGAAGTAAGGAAGCAACAATAATCCGTTCGCGCCTGGCGGCACGCGCGCCGATTCTGCGGCAAACTTTTCGTGGGACCAGCCAAAATCTTCACGAACCATTTCCGTGGCAACTGTAACATTCATCGTGCAAAGCAACGGCAGCCACCGGTTGGTCGAATCGCAGAACGCGGCAATCTCGCCTTCTGGATCGACCACAGGCTTTTCGGCACACGCATAGATCGTCCCGCTGGTCCCGAAACTGGCTGTTATTACTCCGGCTCGTGTATTGCCCGTGCCGATTGCGCCCATCATATTGTCACCGCCGCCCGCGCTCACCAAAATGCCTGGAATCAAGTCCAGCGCTTTGGCGGCGGAAATTTGCAGAGTGCCCGCTTGCCTGTCGCTGCGAATCAACGGCGGAAGAGCCGCTTCCAACTCCGGATCAATCGCCCGCAAAACAGTCTCCGACCACTTGCGCTTGCGCACGTCCAATAGAGCCGTTCCGCTGGCATCTCCATATTCCATGACCTTCTCGCCAGTTAACCAGAAATTCAGGTAATCATGAGGCAGCAACACCGTCGCCAAACGCGCGAAATTCTTTGGCTCATGCTTTTTGAGCCAGAGAATCTTTGAAGCGGTAAAGCCGGGCAGGATGGCATTGCCCACGGCTCGGATAGTCTTTTTGAGGCCTCCGAGTTGCGCCATGATTTCTTCGCACTCCGGGGCAGTTGATGTATCACACCAAAGTTTCGCAGCGCGAATCACTTCCCCTTCCTTATCCAGCGCGACGAACCCATGTTGCTGGCCGCTTACCCCAATTGCCTTTACCTCGGCGGCGACTGCCCGGGCCTGTCGCAACGCTCGACGAATCCCGCTGGCGCTCGCCTCACGCCATGTGTGCGGATGTTGCTCCTTTGCACCTGGCGGAAGATCAGAGAGCAACTCATATTCCTGTGTGGCCGAAGCCAAAACTTTTCCATCGTTGGCATCCACGACCAACACTTTGGTTGATTGTGTACCGCTATCAATCCCGAGCAGGAGTTGTCTCATTTTTCGATCTTAGCTGCTGCAAATCCGAAGGTTTATGCCACACAAACAATTCGATACGGCCAGATTAATGTCCTCATCCGTCATTAGCAAGGCAGCGAGGCGGCGTGTTACGTTTGCCTGTCTCGGCGCTACGTTTTGCCTTGATTCCCGGGCCACATTCGCAGAAATGAAACGATGACAAAATCCAAACGAACCCTGACCGCCAGGCATCGAATTGGTTCCAGCCGGAATCATTTCCCCCTCAAGCTTTCGACAACCAGCTTTGCTCTGGGTCTAAATTGTTTTTGCTCGGTCTTAATGCTACTAGCCACTTCCGGCCTTGCGGCGCCTGCCCAACCCAAACCGCTCCTGGCTCTGCACGCTCACAATGATTATGAGCACCAAAGGCCTTTGCTGGATGCACTGGAACATCATTTTTGCAGCATTGAGGCGGATATTTATTTAATCGATGGCAAGCTGCTCGTTGCGCACGAGCGTAAACAGGTCAGCCCGGAACGCACTCTCGAAAGCCTTTATTTAGAACCGCTACGTGAGCGGGTATTGAAAGGCCGGGGGCGTGTGTATCCAGGAGGACCTGAAGTAACGCTGCTGATCGATATCAAGACCGACTGGAAAACGACCTACCCAGTCCTACGCAAAACGCTCCAAAATTACACGGACATATTAAGCACCTTTCTCGGCTCGATTAAACGAACAAATGCAATTCTCGCCATTATCACAGGCAATCGTTCAAAAGAGATGTTTGCGGGTGAAACTGACCGCTTTGCCGCGCTGGATGGGGAGTTGGCAGATTTGGATTCAGGCTTGCCGTCCACATTGATTCCCTGGATCAGCAGCAATTGGGGAGGGATCTTTACCTGGCGCGGTTCGGGAAGCCTGCCAGATGAGGAACGACTTAAGTTGACAGCTATCGTGCAGAAAGCTCATCGGCAGGGCCGTCGCGTAAGGTTCTGGGGTGCGCCCGATTTCCCCGCTTTTTGGCGCGAGCTGATTGAAAATGGGGTGGATCTGATTAACACAGATGATCTAGCGGGTGCCGAAAAGTTTTTGCGCCAAAGAGCAGACCAAACCAAACAGTGAGTCCTGGTCTGTAATAGGAAACTACGTCCGGCGAGGGCACCAGGCCTGCACACCGGGCCTACAGACACGCGAATCCCAGCCGATCCTGATCCCGGGCCGATCCTATAGGTTCCCATGCCCTCAGCCGCCCGAACGCGGTGATAGACGTTTTTCAATAGTTGCATAACTCTCCTCTGCACTAACCACTTTGCATCGCGACAGGGCTGTCTTGCGCAGTGACTTGGGGTGCTAAAAATGGACACCTGAACCTTCATTTACTCGACCCAGCCCCGGGGCAAATGACCTGGCTTGCTGGTCTGGATCCGCATGTGCGAGCCTGCCATAAAACACAGCCGACTTTGACAAAAGTGGCCCTTCCTTTGTGTCACTTTTGATGCCCTTTTCAGAAGTTAGCCTTCCGTGTTCGCCTTTGTCTCGGATGGCATTCTGAATGCTTAGAACGAATTATGTTAGACGTTACACTCAGTATTTTGGCCCTGATCGCAGGCGGAGTTACGATGGAGCTTTTCAAGCCCGCCTCTGCGTTGGGAGCCGGACCGGCTATGGATAGCCGATCGGTCTTGAATGAAGATTTCCAAACTGGCAACCCCAGTTAAGGCGTGAACAATTTTGTCCTCCAATAACGGAAGACAAAAATGGACCGACCCCGCGATTATGGCCGCGGTGCCGGCAAACCATCAATAGAATGTTCCCCGTCGGGATGAGTGTGCAGTCGTGAGATTCCGCGTGTCGCGAACTGCACTGCCCGAACGGGGAACTTCTTTTTAATCAGGAAAAACCGAGCCGGGAGTTTCGCGCGGTGGCTAGTGATTTCTTGAGATCCTGCAGAAGTTTCTCCGCGTTCCGTCCTTCGTCCTCCGGAACCAATTCCTGATATTTCGCGAGCGAATTCACGGCTGCGTCAAAATCGTTGTTGATCGCGTGAATGAGAGCGAGGTTGAAGTAAACATTCGCGAATGCAGGATCAAGCTCCCCTGCCATTTCGTAATGAGTTTGCGCCAGGCGAAAATCGTTCCCGTCAAAATAGAGATTAGCCAGATTGTAGTGTGCTTCCGCGTGGCGTGGGTTGTGTTTCAATGAAATGGTAAAACAATCAAAGGCTTTGATCGCATCACCCTTCGCCGACTCAATGATGCCCAGATTGCAATAGGCATCAGGAACACAATCCTGTTCTTCAATTGCCCTCGCGTAAAACTCAGCGGCTTTCGCGTCTCCCCGCTCATCAAGCATCAATGCTTGCTCAAACGAGCTCAAGCCAGGAACAAACGACAAAATCTGCGCCGAAGGCAGTTGAAACAAATTCAACTGATCGGGATGTTCGGCAGCAGCGCCGCGCTTTCGAACCCGCTTAAACCCGAGCTTGGATGCGTGGGCAGGAAATTTTAGAATCTGTGCCATTCAAAGAGTTTCCAATCCCCAGGGCTCTCGACGTAAAGATGAGCACCAAAGAATTTGACACATCTACGCGACTTTCTGTTTCTTCTGACGGGCCGGAGGCGCGATTTCGACGGCTTCTTTCTTTTCGCCTTTGGCCTTTTCCATTGGTTTCTTCTTCGACTTTGTCTGCTCGATGCTTTCCCTCAACGCCGCCATAATATCCACGACTGGCTTTTCTTCTTCCGGAGCGGTCACCACTTCTTTGCCAGCGATTTTTGCTTCGATCATTTCGCGGAGTGCGTCGCGATAGCGATCATTCAAGTCCAGTTCCTTCAAACTGGAGGTCATGGAATCAACCAGGCTGAGTGACAGTTTCAATTCATCTTTGTTCGCTTCTTTATTCTCCAACTGCGGCACTCCTTCCATCTTTCGAATTTCTTTCGGATTCCGCAGTTTATAAAGCACGAGTCCACCATCCAAAGGCGCAATTGCGACGACCTCCTCGCGATCCCGCAGAACCACTTTGCCCATGGCTAGTTTCCCGCTCGCATTCAGCGCCTGGCTCAATAAGGAATAAGTCTTGGCAGCCACTGGCCCGTCGGGACCCGCCAGGTAGGGTGATTCGTAAAGGGTCGGATGCACTTCGCGCGCATCAATGAATCCTTCGATTTCAATGACCTTTGTGCTCTTCAGCTTTATTTTTGCAATGTCCTCTGGTGACACGATCACGTATTGCTCAGGCTCGAATTGATACCCCTTCACAATTTCTTCAGCCGTCAGCGATTTGCCGCACTTCTTGCATTTTTTCTCGTAACCGACCGCTCCGTTATCTTCCTTGTGCAACTGATTGAAACGGATCGTTTCTTCCGTGTCCACCGCGTTGTAAATGCGGATCGGAATGGTGACCAGAGAAAAACGGATATGACCTTTCCAGATTGATCTCATAATTCGCCTCGATTCAGTATTAAGGTTAACTTCATAGGGACTTAAGCGAGCATGAAGTCTGCCACGGGAATCCTTGTTTGCAAGCCTGTTTTATCCTCCTTTGGGCTGTTTTGGGGGTTTGATAAACACATGTCAACCAACATGTTTTCTCGCGTCGCTTTTAGTCTGTCGTGAACCAGAGCTGCATCAAGCCCCGTTTCTCCCTCTTAAGAAACTAGATTTGCAAGCACCCGAAGATCGCCGATGAGGTCACCCTCTCCTCGGGGGAGAGGGCCGGGGTGAGGGCGAGCTTTGTTGTCCCAAATCCAACTAAATTCTTGAGCCCTCCCCATAAATCTCTGACAGGACAGGTACCCTTCTTGCCGATCGATTCAAAACTATTAAACTCCTCATCGTATGAAACCACTCGCCTTGGCTCGAAATCGGCGCCTTGAGTGGTTGGTTCTCTTTTGTTTGCTTCAGTGCATTGGTGGTCAACTCTGCACGGCAATTGATGTCGATGGCCAACCTCTCGGTGCGAATGTACAAAGGCTAATCCAGGCATTGGAGATTCTCGGCCAGCCGATGCTGGAAGAGACGCGAGACCGAATTTTGGAGGCAGCCCGGAAGAGGGATTCCGAAACGCTACAGCAAATAATTGATCCACAGGTGCTCTTTGTTGTTAGCATCAATCCAGAATTGCGCGTAAAGGTTGCGAAAGGCCAGGCAGCGGCGCGGCTTCACCAGAACGGTTTCACGCCGGTGCTCGTAAAGATCCTCAACGACGCCAAAGTATCGCAAAGGTTAAACATCGAAAGTACGCAGGCGGGCCCAGTATATGCCGGCTCGTCGCAACCAATCCTCGAACGCCAGCAGCAAACGGAGCTGAGCCGCAACGAGAATATCCGCAATGAGCCCGGCAGGTTTCTACAAGTCGAGATGTATTCATCGCCGCCTATGACGGAACGCCTGAGCGGTTTGGCGCTGGAATACGCCGTGGCGTTAATCTACTCGATCGATGCGGGCCAGCGCGAAGCGAGCATCGGCTTCAATGTGGGTCAGGGAACGCAAGACCTGGGTTTTCGGGCCGAGGCTCCTGTCTTGTTCGATGTTGCGCCAGCGATCGCGGTCAAGCTTGGCATTCGCAATTCTGATGGATCTCCAACGATTGCCCGCCTCACCTTTCAAGACACCCAGGGAAGGATTTATCCTGCGCAACCAAAACGGCTGGCGCCTGACCTGTTTTTTCAACCGCATATTTATCGGGGCGATGGTGAATCCGTTTCGTTACCTCCCGGAAAATTTAGATTACGCTATACCCGCGGGCCCGAGTACCTGGAAACCGAAAAAGAAATCATCGTGCCTTCGCAGGGGCCTGCCGGGATTGATCTGCGATTGGAACGGTGGATTGATCCAATGAAGCACGGTTTTATTTCGGGCGATCACCACATTCACGGGGCCGGTTGTTCGCATTACACAATTCCAACGCAGGGCGTCACCCCGGAAGACATGTTTCGACAGGTCAAGGGCGAAGCGTTGAATGTGGGCTGCGTTTTGACCTGGGGACCGTGCTTTGAGTACCAGCGGCGTTTCTTCTCGCCCGGCGCAGCGACTATCAGCGAGCCATTGACGATCCTGAAGTACGATTTGGAGATCAGCGGATTCGGTTCGGCGGCACTCGGGCACGTTTGTCTGCTGAACCTTAAAGATCAAACGTATCCTGGCTCCGCGGGAACACCAGGCAAAGGCTGGCCAACCTGGACTGTCCCGGTCTTGCGCTGGGCCAGGGAACAAGGCGGGGTGACCGGCTATCCCCATTCCGACTTGTTTGTGGATCCTCCAGCATACGCGAAACGTTTCGTGGCACGGCATGATAAAAACGGCGATGAACTCCTGGATCGAGCGGAGGCCGAAAACGGTTTATTGCCGGGTCCTTTCGAGCGGATCGATACGGATGAAGATAAAAAGTTGAGCGTTCGCGAATTGCAGGAATTTGCCGAACGCGAGGCTAACAACCTGCCAAACCTTGTGCTTCCAGCGATGCGCGGCTCGGGTGCAATGGAAATCTTCGTAAGCACCGCGGAGGGAGTTTGCGATTTTATCAGCGCGATGAATACAGGCCGGGTTGGCGAATGGAACACCTGGTATCACCTCATGAACTGCGGGTTTCCATTGAAAATTAGCGGTGAAACCGATTTTCCCTGCATGAGCAGCCGCAGGGTCGGCCAGGGCCGGGTTTACGTGAAGATGTCGGAAGGACCCGTTTCTAAAGTGGACTTTCACAAATGGTGCCATGCATTGGCCAGGGGACGTTCTTATGTCTCGGATGGATACGCCCATGCGCTCAAGTTCACGGTAAATGGGGAATCGCCCGGATTCAAAGATGTTAAATTGTCCGCGCCCTCAAAAATTAAAGTGCAGGCCACGGTTGCCTTTGCGCCGGAAACTCCAAAGGCAGTTGTGCATGGCACACTTGAAACCGCCGAGGGCCGACGTTTTCAGGGAGATAGTCGAGTGTTGCATGCCCCACGCTCCAATGAAGTAATTCGAGGAGGCACGCGGCTGGTCGAACTCATCGAGAATGGCCGAGTGGTTGGCAAATCAGAAGTGGCTGCCGACGGCCTCGAACATGAACTGTCATTTGAAATCGAAGTCAAGCGGAGCAGTTGGGTCGCGTTGCGGCAGTTTCCGCAGCTCCATACCAATCCGGTGAATGTGTTTGTAGGAAACGAACCGATTCGCGCTTCTCGTGAAAGTGCTTTGTGGTGCGCGCAATCCGTTGAGTTGCTTTGGGAAAACCGGAGCAATCACATTGCCGAAAACGAACGCGTCGAGGCGCGGGCCGCTTATGATCGGGCGATAGCGCTGTTCCAGGCACGGGCACAAGAATCAGGTGGCGCCACCGGCCTGCGCTAACGGCTGCACGAAACGGGATCACCACCACGTGGAATACAACGGTGCCAATCAGATGTTGACGGAAATAAACTCTGGAGGGAAATTGAGCGCCTTGTCTGTGAGCAACATTTTCGACAATAATCTGCGACGGACGAGCGTTGAGATCAAAAACGGCTCAACTGTTCTTCAAGGCGCGGGATACGCTTACGATTCAGTCGGCCGCCTGCAAACCGTCACTGACAATTCAGCAACAGCGTACACAGTGGCTTATGCGTACGAAACGAACTCACCCCTGGTGAGCAGCATCACCGCGAAAAGCAACACGACCGTTCGCCTGACGACGCTAAAGCAATATGACAAACTGAATCGGTTGCTGTCGATTTCCTCTACCAACTCCGCTCTCCTCTCTCCCATCTCCTTTTCCTACGAGAACAACTCAGCAAACCAGCGGACTAAAATGACCCATGAGGATGGTTCATATTGGATTTATGAATATGACAGTTTGGGCCAGGTTAAATCGGGCAAGAAGTATTGGGCGGACGGCACGCCTGTAGATGGGCAGCAATTTGAATATGCGCACGATGACATTGGAAACCGGACTTCCACAGGAGGCCGCGCGTCATCTCAAAGCACGTACACCCCGAACCGGCTGAACCAATACACCAGCCGGACTGTGCCAAACAAGGTGGATATTATGGGCATTGCTAACCCAACTGCAAATGTCACGGTCGGTGGGAATGTTGCCAACCGGAAAGGCGAATATTTCCACTACGCGCTCACGGTGTACAATACGACGAACACATACCCCGCCATCACAAATACTTCCCAGTACGGCAGTTGCGAAACCAATTGCGGAAAGATGTACGTCCCCGGCTCAACCGAAAGTTACACTTACGACAGCGACGGAAACCTGACTGCTGATGGCCGCTGGACGTATAGTTGGGATGGCGAAAATCGGCTGGTGCAGATGATCCGCGACACCAACTCACCCGCCGGAGCTCAGCAAAAGCTGGTTTTCGAATATGACGAGAAGGGCCGCCGGATTCGGAAACAGTGCTATACCAACTCCGGGTCCTACGTTTTAGCCTCTGATACCTGTTACATTTATGATGCGTGGAATATGCTGGGCGAACTCGACGCCAATACTAGCAATACCAAACTTCGCACTTACGTCTGGGGCTTGGATTTGAGCGGCTCCCAGCAGGGTGCGGGTGGCGTGGGTGGTCTGCTTAAAGTTACTGATTCAACTATCGGAACAACCCACCACTTCACGGCGTATGATGGAAATGGAAACGTGGTCGGCCTGATCGACGCCACTAATGGGATTATGACGGCTTGTTACGCCTACGGGCCCTTTGGTGAGCCACTGCGAAACACAGGCGCGATGGGAAAGAGGAATGGTTTTAGGTTTTCAAGCAAGCGTAGTGATGATGAGTCTGGAATGTTGTATTATGGCTATCGGTCCTATAGTCCCTCCGTAGGCCGGTGGATGAGTAGAGATCCGAAACCGGACGTACAAAATGGTGGCCTTGCCGGGCTAATGTTCCCAATAGACCACGCACCTTCATCTGAGGTATATCAGTTTGCGAGAAACTCTCCCGTAGAAACTATTGATGAGCTGGGTCTCTGCTCATGCCCGTGTGGCCCAGATGTTTCGTATTTGGTTACTGAGAACGTAAAGGATATTTCGGACGCCTACCAGGCGCTCCCCAAAAAGCGAGACAGGCGCGCGGCGTGTGGTAACATCCTTCTTTCAATATTTTCTTCGTCGAACTGGGAAGTAGATTGGCTATTGCATTTACCGCAGCAGTACAAAAGCTGTCAAGGCTGCCAAGATACGGTTGTTTATAATGGAAATTGCATGCAGCGCTATGCACTTTGGTATTTTCTTTATGGGGAAGCTGCAAAGCTTTGCAACGCTGAATTCGCTGGCTATTATAATGATCCAATCGAAACCCTTCGGGGCGGACTCAGTTTGAGGCAGCCTTTCAGCGGTGACAGCGATAAGCAGATTAGGGACAAAGTGGAAGTTGCTAGGCATTTTTATAGCGGCACACCCCTATCAAACCAGGAGAACCAATGCGAGGTCGACTCGACTGTGCCCGTGATGAGCAACCCGGACATTCATGATTGGCATTGGAAGGGAGTCAGGTAACGGAAGCTATGACTCACGGTAGAAATCTGCATGGCGGGGTCCCGGTTTGGACCGTTGTTAGCATGGTGATCATTGCCTCATTGCTCATTGTCTATTTTTTCTTAAAGAGCATCTGGGATTCTCGGTTTATTGCAAGTCGATGCGAGAGAAAGATTCAGAGAACTGTAGATCCATCCGAATTGCAACACTGGGCGGCGATAATGCTAAAACGCTATCCCGGAAAAAACGTGAGCCTTTTCGATAAACACGAAAAGCTGCCAAAAGGCCTGTCGGAAGTGTGGGACCAACGGGGGCCGTCCGTGTATGTTCGTGGGCCAGCGGACGATGAGGTGGATAAGGAACCCGGGTATGTTATCATCTCGTGGGGCAGCGGAGTTCTTGGGAACTGGGGACTTTTCGTAGGAGCGCCGAGCTTTGTACCCAACTCCCCCGGCCCAACGAACTGGATTTGGAAGCCAGGCCTATATTTTTGGAGGGATTTACATTAAGCGAGAAAAATGGTCACTGCAATCCAATGTCGTAAGCGGGCCGAAAAACCTGCCGGTCAACAGTTATCGAAAAACTAAATAGCAGCAAAACATGACTGTTTGATCGCAAAAAGAACAAAAGTCGTGAAAGGTTAACCGTGAAGTTGCGAGATCATAAAAAGCGCATTTTAGTCACTGCGGTCATAGCCGGGTGCTTACTGGTCGTTATTGGCTGGTGGAATACTCGCAGCAAGCTAAGTGAGCGGATGAAAGATGTTCAGAAATTAGCCGGAGTTTACATCCAGGCAGAGCAGGTGACGAACATCCAAGATTTGATCCGTTCTCTTGAAAACAGCGGGCTCCATCTATCAAGCCCAATTCCAAAAAATCCATCCCTGGCATGCTACCGTTTAGTCGTACCGAAAACCTCAGGCTCGCCGAATCAAGTGTTTCATCCGAATGAGATTGTGATTGAAGAAACGAACACAACAGATAATCGGCGCATTGTTGTGGCCGTTGGTGATGGTTCCGTATTTGTTACAAGGCCAAGCAGATAATCGGCAAAATATTATCATTTGGTCGGGACTGCAATCCCTGTGGCCTGATGAGAGAACCAGTCGGCGGAGTACAAAATGAAAAATGGCTTTCTTATTTTATGTCTTTCAGCCACCGGATTCAGTTGCGTGTTGTGCTTTGAGCCGCTGCCTTCACCGCGAGGTCTCCATCCACGCAATGCGTTGAACAGGACGGTGATTCCATTATTCGAATTAACGCGAGTTGCGCTGGCGGGCTGCCTGAAGCGTTCAACGCGACCAAGGACCTTGAATCGAGGCTGATGTACCAACGAACTAACCTCAAAACTGCGATGCCGCACAGGATGCTGAAGTACAGCGGCGTCCTCCTTGGCACTTGCGCGATGTTGATTGCAATGGTTCTATTGATTCGTGCAAAATTGGACGCAAGGGTACCTTTTGAGGGCAACGGGATACTAGCCGATTTCGGAGCTTTTTCATATCCACGGTACCGCGTTGCATTTGAGCCTCTACCGCTCTCGTCCGAAAACCAAACAACGCTTCGAGTCCAGGGGCTCCCGTCGGATCGGATGACTTTCGGCTTGGAATTGGTTCGTGGTGGGTCTGGCGGATTGCCGCAATCTGACTTGGAGAAATTAACGTCCGCGGCCGCGGAGATTAGAGTCAAAATTGAAACAGAAACAGCCCAGATTTTAGCTGAGGTGAACGCACCCATTGGGAAATGGGAAATCGCTCGGTCTACAACAGGAGAGTTACTTTGGCATACGGCCCTTCGAGATCTGTCATTCAACCAAGGGATCGGGTATAAGATTACGCTTAAACTGCACAAAGCACCCGCATCGCTACAACTACTGGTTCGTCCGATTCTTGAAGGTGGCGGCAATGAGCTACCTTAATCTATCTTAAAAAACAATTGCGAAGCGGCTCGAAGCTATTTTTGTTGATGCGGCAGGGGTTGCAGGGTTTTCGTGCGCGGTACGCCGTCGCAGCCGAGACCGCTACTTGCGCAAGAAATACCCGTTCCGCGAGCTTGGAATCCCCCATCCATAATCGTCTAACACGCGTCAACAATGAAATGAGTGCCGCAAAACCAACATCGACTCTAATGGAAAAAAAAGTTGTTGTGAATTTTGCTCGATGGAGTTTTACGGCTGTTACCGGGGGTGTTGCGTGCGGACTTGCAGCGTTCTGCGCCTGTAGACCTCTCACGGGGCGACAGTCAGTAGCGACTCGATTTAGTCCGGGTGCAACCAACGTGACCGCGCCGGCTGACTTGACAAAAGCGGCAGACCGGCACGTAGTGGTAGGAGCGATTCGTTGGGACCTTTTTGCAGAAAATCAGGAGATTTCTGATCTTCTAAAAAGCAACGGAATACCAATGTTTATCGATGGATCGCTGCTCTTCGACATACTTGTTCCTGCAAAGGACGCCCAAAGAGCGATCGCTATTCTTAGCACTAACCATCTGTTCCTGGAGGGCATAATCCGTGTTGGATATCCACCAAAAAAGGACCCCCGGTAGAAGCTAAAAAGAGGAAATTATTCGTGAGTCTCACTCATGTCAGACGTACCACGAAAAGAAGCAACAAAAAGTTAAAAAAGTTATTAACATTTTGCCTGGTAGGGCCCCGTCACTCCGTGCGCGCCGCTCCGGTAGCATAGGGTCGCGTAGGTTGCGTGCCGGAAAAACCCCGGGGGGGAATGGCACTTACTTAACGCTGGGAGCGCTGGCGTCTCGCCGGCGTGATGCTTGAGTTTGTGCGGAAAACGCCGGCGAGACGCCAGCGCTCCCAGGTTACCGATCCTAACTAAGCGGCATTCCCCCGGAGGGGGTATCCGTTTATAGAAACAACGCCGTCAAACACACTATTTTTGTTTTTCAGCGGTTGGTAGCATATAGATCAGGGCCGCGTCACTCCGTGCGCGCCGTTTGACCAGGCCTAGACCCCACAGGATCCCCCAACCAACTAGGCTGCGGTGAAGTGTTAGCCTTTCGGCAACTTCTGACCGATTTCTTGGCACGTCATAAGCTTCTTTCCTGCCTGAGGTGCCAAATGACGTACCAATGGCAAAAAACGCGTGAGCAAGCGCAGCTAAGCAATTCCGCGTTATTTCAGCATGTCAGAATGTCAGCGTTTCAGCTTTTCCGGCACCACCGAAACACCGAAGCACCGTCCGTCACCGAATTACCGACTTCCGACCTCCGGCTTTTTCAGCTTTTCAGAATGTCAGCGTGTCAGAATTTCTCAAAAAGTTTTCACCTTGGACAGCGGATGTCCAACCACGTGTGCTAATCTCAGAATAAAATATGAACCTCAAATGCTTCAGCCAGTCCGGAATTCTTCAGCAAATCGGTTCGCGGCGCCTCGAAAAGCTCTTTAGTGCCTTTCGCGAGGACTTGGAAAGCGAACACCATGTCCTGCTCACGCCCGAGTCGCAGAACGGGACTTACTTCGATTCCCTCGCTGCCACGCTGGAGTCGGAAGCAAAACTGCCAGATCGGCTGCGAAACACGCTTTTAGCCCTCGAAATCGCGGCATCCCCCGAAAATCGTCCGCATTTGGACTCCGCCATTCAACGTCGGATCCCAAATATCGCCGTCTCCCAAACCTGCGTTCTGGACCGCGCACTCGAACTCTGGTTCCACGCCCCCGAAGAAATCGACTCAATCATTTCAGCATGTCAGCATGTCAGCGTTTCAGATTTTCCCCAAAACGCATTCCAGGATGTCAGCGTTTCAGATTTTGAAGCACCGGTTTCTCCTTCTTCATTCTCCACTCTTCATTCAGTCGACGGTAGCGCCTTGCTGCATCAATTAGCAGATGTGCTCAAGCGGTCGGTCATCCTGCCTCAATGGGCGGCCGAGGCCATCGCCCTCTGGATTTTGCATACATACGCCTTTCACCTGCGCGATATCACCGCTTACATCGGAATCGAATCCCCGGAAAAGCGGTGTGGCAAAACCACTCTGCTGACTCTTCTCAACGAGT
>Ga0157375_10000079_pt1 | contig 97385 bp, 90 predicted proteins | sample M35metaG_FD_115311 | JGI IMG/M metagenome (GOLD analysis project Ga0157375, IMG submission 115311) | Miscanthus rhizosphere microbial communities from Kellogg Biological Station, Michigan, USA - M3-5 metaG | ecosystem: Host-associated > Plants > Roots > Rhizosphere > Soil | place: USA: Michigan... | reverse complement strand
GCATCGACGCGGCGAGACCGCGTCCGATGATGATCGCGTCCGACTCGTTGTTCGGCAGATCGGTGCCGGCCACGAGGCGCTGGGCATTCATCGCCCGGTCCTCCTTCGGCTCGACGCCGGTGGCCATGAAGGTTTCGGACTTGTCGCCGTTGCTGACAAGCCCCATTAGCGTGATCTGGGCGGTGGTCATGCGCACGCGCTTGTCGGCCTGGATGGCGCGCCGCAGTTGCGCCACATCCTCCAGTCCGTACTCCAGCGGCTTCTTGGCCTCGGCGCGCTCGAAGCCGGCTTTGTAGATCTGGAGATGTCCCAGCCGGTTGCGGATCGTGCTCTCGCGCAATCCGTGAAAGGTGATGGCTTTGTAGCCGCCGAAGAGGATCAGTCCGACCGCGCCGAAGACGATGACGAGCAGCGTGATGGCCGAGCGGCGGCGATTGCGGAAGACGTTGCGAAGGGCGAGTTTGGTCAGCATGTGCGTTTCCTTATGAGGCGCGGGCTTCGAGCAGCGGTTCGTTTACAAGCGCTCCGTCATGCATGCGCACGCAGCGCTGCGCGCGTGCCATCAGCGCCGGATCGTGCGTGGCGAAGATGAACGTGCAGCCGGTTCGGGCGTTGATGTCTTCGACGAGGTCGAGGATCTTCGCGGCGGTGACGGAGTCGAGATTCGCGGTCGGCTCGTCGGCCAGCACGAGTTTCGGCTGGCCGGCCATGGCCCGCGCGATGGCCACGCGCTGCCGCTGCCCGCCGGAGAGCTGGTCCGGACGCTGTCGCGCCTGATCGCTGAGTCCGACCTGCTCCAGCCAGTCCAGCACGCGCTTGCGGCGCAGCGCGGCGGGCACATGCTGCAGCAGCAGCGGGTACTCGACGTTCTCGTAGGCGGTGAGCACCGGAATCAGATTGAAGGTCTGAAAGATGAAGCCGAGAGTGTGAAGACGGGTGGAGGCGAGCCGGTGGAGCGGGACGGGCGTGACGTCGATCCCGTCGATCACAATTCGCCCTGAGTCCGGCTTGTCGATGCAGCCGATGAGGTTGAGCAGCGTGGTCTTGCCGCTGCCGGATGGGCCCGCCAGCGCGAGGAAATCGCCGCGGTCGACATCGAGCGAAATGCCCGTCAACGCGCGGACATTCACGCGTCCCAACGGGTAGGTTCGGGTCACGTCGAGCAGCCTGATGAGTGGTTGTTGGTGCATCGGTATCTCCTTCGCCGCCCAATCTAGGCGTCGTCCGGAGGCACCGCATGTGCAGGAAGAACGGTGTCCGCATCATGACTTTCGGCATACCCACCGAAAATCGACGTTTGACGCGGAGGGTGCGGTAGAGCACAATCGCCCGAAAACGTAGTAGTAGGAGAGGAAATACTGATGGCGACAACGAGTAAGAAGAAGAGCGGCGGCAGCGGACTGTCCGCGTTAGTTACCCCGAGCAGCGATCTGGCGGCAATCGTCGGCAGCAGCCCCATGCCGCGCAGCGAGATCACCAAGAAGGTGTGGGACTACATCAAGGCCAATGGCCTTCAGGACCAGACCAACAAGCGGATGATCAACGCAGACGACAAGCTGCTGAAGATCTTCAACGGCAAGAAGCAGGTCTCGATGTTCGAGATGACTGCTCTGGTCAGCAAGCACCTGAAGGCGTAGCCGGCACGGCCGGCGGCGTCGGTTGCCAGAGGCTCCGCCGATATTCGCGCACTGAAGGAAAGGCCGGCGTAATGCCGGCCTTTTTGCGTTTGCTGCGCGCTGGGCTCACATCCGATGCTTGCGCGACGCGCGGCACATTTCGCGAAGCTTTGGAGTGCGGTGGCGATCGAGCCACCGCTTTGGGAGGGAGGGGGATGCGGCGAGTGACAGTGCCCCGCCAAGCATCACACGCTGCGAGTGGTCACCCTTCCGCCGCCCTCCCAAAGCGGCGGCTCTGCCGCGCGCACTCCAAAGTGCTGCGCACGAAATCCGCTACCGGATGCCTGTATCGATGTTTATGTCCAACTTCGTGACCGTGTTCGCGTGAATGTCGACGAGCTTCGGGAGATCGGACGTGTGGTCGATTCCGTTCGGCTTCAGATCGATCGTGTACTTTGCCGGCGCGGCGAGATCGATCACGTAGAGCCCCTGGGAATCGATGTCGACGGTGAAGAGCAGGGTCGTCTTCTCCTCGTTCCACACCTGGATCTTCCGCGCCGCGTACGCGGACGGCTGCGTGGGACAGGGATTGCCTTCGCGTTCCGGTCCGGGACAGTTCGGTCCGATCGTGACGACGCCCGAAAGCCGGCCGTGATCCACGGCTCCTGACGAGCCCGCGGACTTGCCATCCGTCGGCGACGTCGGACTATGGCAGGCGATGACGACGGCGAGAAGAGCGGTCGCAAGAGCAGAGCGTTGGGGGCGCATCGCGCTATTGTAGTCATCCACGCGGCGATGGGCGCCGTAAATCATTGGAAGGGGAAGCCATGAAGCGATTCATTTTGGTAGCCGCTACCGTAATTTTCACCGCCTGTGCCTCGTCGCCGACGATTTCGTCGGACGTTTCGCCCGGCGACGCCGAGAACGCCATCCGCCGCGCCAACGCCGATTTCGCCGCCGCCGCGCGCGCCGGAAATGCCCAGACGCTGGTCGACAACTACTACGCTCCCGACGCCGAGGTCATGGCGCCGAACCGGCCCGAATTCCGCGGCCGCGAGGCCATCCGCGCGTTCTGGACCGCGTTCCTCGCCGCCGGTTCGGTCGACATCGCCCTCACCAGTACGAGCGTGACGCAGCCGTCCAGCGACGTCGCCATCGAGACCGGACGCTACGACCTGTCGCTTCGCCCGGCCAGCGGCCAGGCCATCAAGGACGCCGGCAAGTACATGGTCATCTGGAAAAAATCGAACGGGCGGTGGTGGGCAACCGAGGACATCTTCAACACAGATATGCCGCAGTAAACCGGGTACATCCATTGCTCTGCACGACCGTTTGCGGAGCGAGAGATGAAGAAATACCTGGGACTTTTCAAGCAGACCATCACGGAGTTCACCGCGGATAAGGTGCCGCGCCTCGGCGCGGCGCTCGCCTACTACACGATCTTTTCGCTGGCGCCTCTGCTGCTGATCGTCATCGCCATTTCCGGCCTCGTCTTCGGACACGATGCCGCGCAGAACAAGATTTTCGAGCAACTTCGCGGCGTGCTCGGCGCTACAACTGCCGAAGGCGTGCAGGAGATGGTGAAGAACGCGGCCAAGCCGAAAAGCGGCACGGTGGCCACGATCCTCGGCATCGTCACGCTGCTCCTCGGCGCGTCGGGCGTCTTCGGCCAGCTCAAGGACGCGCTCAACACGATCTGGGACGTGAAGCCAAAAGAAGGCCGCGGCGTCATGGGGATGGTCAAGGACCGCTTCCTCTCCTTCGCCATGGTCCTCGGCCTGGGCTTCCTGCTGCTCGTTTCGCTCGTGATCGATACCGCGATCGCGGCCATGGGCAAATACGCCGGCGATCACCTTCCCGGCGGCGAGGCGCTCTGGCACTTCGTCGAGGTGTCGTTTTCGTTCGTGGTCATCACGGTCCTGATGGCGGGCATTTTCCGGCTGCTGCCGGATCTGAAAATCGAATGGCGCGACGTCTGGTTCGGCGCGGCGCTGACGTCGCTGCTCTTCGTCATCGGCAAGTTCGCCCTCGGCATTTACTTCGCGAAGAGCGCGGTCGGATCGAGTTTCGGCGCGGCCGGCTCGCTCGTCCTGGTCCTGCTCTGGGTCTACTACTCCGCGCAGATCCTCCTCTTCGGCGCCGAGTTCACGCAGGTCTTCGCGCGCTCGCACGGCAGCCTGAAAGAGGAAGCGGGAGCGAAACGAACAGAAAAGGAGAAAGAGGAGCAGGCGCCACCGGCAAAGCCCGTCGTGATCTACAAAGCCGCGCCCTCGAAAGGCGGCGGCGCAGGGATCGCGAAGATGGCCGCAGGCGGCGTAGCCGGACTGTTGATCGGCGCGCTGGTCGGCGGCATCAGCGCGACGATCGTCGTGGTGAAGTCGGTGAAGAAGCTGTTTACGCGGTGACGGTCATTTCGACCGCGTCGCCTTCGTCATCAACCCGATGCCGACGACGATGGCCGCGGCTCCGGCGGCGAGCCAGGAGGAGTTCGCCCTCGCGTTCTTGACGCCGCGCCTGATCGACCGCGCAGCGCTGTGCCGTCGTTTATATGCGATCCCATCCAATTCCATGACGCTGCCTTTGACGCTCGGTGTCTCGAGAATTTTGCCGATAGCCCAGATCGTCAGCGGCGGAATCAGTCGCGTCAGGGTTGTGTGAGTCGGGGATTTGACGTTCATCACGTCCTCCTGCGGTGGATCAGAGCAAGGTCCGGGCCGCTTGGGGACCGTCGCGCGCGGAGGCGCGCTCGACAATCTAGCCCCGCGCTCTGCGCGGGGAAAACGCGGCGAAGGAAGTTCGTGGCCGCGGAGGCGGCCACTACAAAATGCTCGCGCGGCGCGAGTTTCATGTAGCGGCCGCCTCCGCGGCCGCCACGTTCGTTGGCGCACTCCCACCCCGCGCAGAGCGCGGGGCTGCATTGTCGAGCGCGCCTCCGCGCGCGACGACGCGCGCCTGCGGCGCTCAGGACAATTTCACTTCCCGCACCGCGTCGGCTGCGCCGCAGATGTAGAGGCGATCGCCGGGTTGGATGACCGCGTCCGCCGTTGCGGGCACGAACGCGCCGTCCCGTTCGATCGCCAGCAGCGAGCAGCCTTGCTGCCGCAAGCCGAGGTCGCGCAGCGCGCGCGAAGACCCCGCGGTGAAGCGCTCCACCCGGCGGTGTTCGTCGCGCGAGCGCGCTACGTGGCCGAGGAGGCGGGAGGAGAGCATCTCGCCGGAGATGTCGGAGATCGACAGCGCGAAGTCGGCGCCGGCGCGGTAGATGTTGTCGATGTTGCGCGAGTGATTCACGCGCGCGATCACAGGCACGTCGGGCGCCGCGTCGCGCGCGATCACGGTCGCGAAGAGCGTGGAGTCATCGCTGTTCAGCGCCAGCACGACCGCCCGGCATTCGTGCAGCGCCGCACGTTGCAGCACCGAGGAATCGAGAACGTTGCCGACGATGTCGACTCCCGGCGCCGGCTGACGCTCGACCACGCGCACTTCCTCGCCGGCGTCGGTGAGCAGCTCGTGCACCTTGCGGCCCACCTCGCCGAAGCCGGCGATCAGATACGGACCGCTGCGCCGAAGGAACGAGCTGCCGATCATCGCCGCCGCGCGATCGAGCGACGCGGCGTCGCCGACGATCTCCAGGATCGCGCCCGGTTCGATGACCATGGCCGCATCGCAGCGTGCGTGCAGGCGGTTGCGCATCCACTGTCCGACCACGATCGCGCCGGAGGCCGCGCCGAGGTTGGATGCGGCGAGCGTGACGCCGGCGAGCGGACTCGCTGCGGCAACACGAATCTCGCGGCGCTCCATCGGTAGATGCTCGGCGCCGGGCAATCGCGGGCTGATGACATCGCTGGCGTGCGCCGTCAGCGCCGCCGCCACGATGTGCCGCGGCGTGTACGCGGCCGTCGCGCCGGCCAGCTCCATCGGCTTCCGGTGCGCCGGCTCCTCGACGAACGCGAAGATCTCGCCGCGAAACCCCATCTGCCGTGCGCGCAGAATCAGCGCCGCGTTTTCTTCGTCGCGTCCGTTGGCAACGAGTGCGCGCGCATGCGGCAGCCGGCAGACATCGAGCGCGTCCTCCTCGTCGCGGGTGAAGACCGCATGCAGTCCGCGTTCAAGGACCGCGCGCGCCGCGCTTTCGTCGGTCTCGACCACGATCGAGGCGACGTCGTGATCGGCCAGCCGCTGCAGCAGCGTCTCGACCGCCGGTCCGTAGCGATAGACGACGACGTGATTCGTCATCTTCGGCGGGATGCGCGGCACGCGGCGCTCGAATCGCTCTTCCAGAAACGGGACCAGGAAAATCGGCACGATCAGGAAGACGAGAAAGACGCCGGCGAACTGCACCACCACCACCAGCACCACCATGGCCGGATCGCGCCAATGGCTGTCGGCGCCGTAGCCGGTCGTGCTGAGCGTCTCGGCCGCCCACTCGAAGCTGTCCCAGAACGTGCGCGGCTTTCCTTCGAGCCGCGCCATCCCGGCCTGATACAGCAGCGCCGAGGCGATGAGGAACAGGAGCAGACCCGCGACGAGCCAGAGCAGGCGCCGCGTGGAACGGTGCATGTCGGTCAGTCTACCCTGCGCGAAGACGCAGGGTCTCCGGTGCAATTCGCGCGATCTGTGGTCACGATAGACTCCTTGCCTCCCCATGCTCCTCTGCACAGTCCGCACGTGTCACCAGCCGCTCGTGCGCGAAGAACGGCGCGTGATTTGCGCGCGCGGACATTCGTTCGACGTCGCGCGCAGCGGCTACGTCAACCTGCTGCAGCCGCAGGACCGGCGATCGAAACAGCCCGGCGATACGGCGGATGCGGTAGCTGCGCGGCGACGTCTGCACGATCGCGGGGTAACCGCGCCGCTGCGCGATGCGATCGCGTCAATGGCGAACGTGACAAGCGAGGATCTCGTCCTCGATGCCGGTTGCGGCGATGGCTTCTACGTCGGCTCGCTCGATTGCGATGCGCACGGTGTCGACATCTCGCTTCCGGCGATCGAAGCAGCCGCGAAGCGATATCCCGATTGCGAATGGATCGTCGCCAACGCCGACCGCTTCGTCCCGTACGGCGACGCAACGTTCACACGCGTGCTGACAATCACCGCGCGCATGAACGGCAGCGAGTTCCGGCGAGTCCTTCGCGACGATGGGCAACTCCTCGTCGCCATCCCCGCGCCGGACGATCTTATCGAGCTGCGCGGCGCCGGACGCGATCGCGTGCAGCGCACCATCGACACGTTCGCGAAGGAGTTCGCGATCCTCGATCAACGCCGCGCGACGACCACCGCTGATCTCGACCGCGACGCCGTTCACGACGTCCTGCTCTCCATCTACCGGCCGCGTGAGATCGAGCGAGTGGAGCCGATGCGCGTCACGTTCAGCCTCGACCTTCTCCTCTTCGCTACGCGCTGAGCGCTACAATCCGCCGCCCGATGTCCGAGCCGTATTTTTCGATCGTCATCCCGACCTACAAGCGCCTGCCGATGCTGCTGCGCGTCCTCGATGCACTCGACGTGCAAGTCGATGCGCCGGACTTCGAGGTGATCGTGATCGACGACGGTTCCGGCGACGATACGGCATCGGTCATCAGCGAACGCCGCGCGAAAAATTACGCGCTCACCTTCCGCTCGCAACCGAACGCCGGTCCCGGCCGCGCGCGCAATCACGGAGTCTCGCTCGCGACCGGCCGCTACGTCCTCTTCATCGGCGACGACACCGTGCCCGAGCCGCGCTTCCTGGCCGAACACGCCCGCGTCCACCGCGAGGCCGACGACGACCGTCTCACCGCCTGTCTCGGCTATACCGGTTGGCCGCACGGCGAGCGCGTCACCGCGTTCATGGACTACATCAACGACTACGGCTTGCAGTTCGGCTACAAGCTGATCCGCGACGGCGAGATCGTCCCCTTCAACTTTTTCTACACGTCGAACATCTCCATCGATCGCCTCGTCCTCGGCCTCGATCCGTTCGACACGGCCTTTCCCGCCGCGGCGTGGGAGGACACCGAGTTGGCCTTCCGCCTCGATTCCTTCGGCCTGAAGATCCGCTACAACGCGAAGGCGGTGACCCGCCACTACCACCCGATGACGATCGATTCCTTCGCGCGCCGCCAGTACACCGTCGGCCGCTCCGGCGCGATCTTTTACCGCAAGCACCCCGAACTGGCCGGTTTCCTCGGCGTCCACGAGCTCGAAACGCGCACGCTCGCCGACGAACGCCGCCTCGCGCACCTCCGCCGCCGGGCGCGCCTCGGCGAACGCTTTCGCGTGCTGGCCACGAACCGCGTGTTCGAGACGCTGATGCGGGAGCATTACTTGCGGGGATTGCGGGATGGGCTGCTTCAGCACGAACCCCAATCCTGATCCGGCGAAGCACGGATCAGGATCTCTGGTGAAACTGCGACGGCTGTGCGAGGCCACCGGAGATCCTGACACCTCGCTTCGCGATTCGTCAGGATATTGTTCGCTAGAAACTAATGTTCATCACGTTCGAAGGCATCGAAGGTTCCGGCAAGTCGACGCAACTGCGCCGGCTGGCGGAGCGCATTCCGGGCGCGGTCATCACCAAGGAGCCCGGCGGAACGCCGCTGGCGGACTGCATCCGCGCCATCCTGCTCGACAGCAGCTCTTATCTCGATCCGGTCGCGGAGTTGTTTTTGTTCGCCGCGTCGCGACGACAGCATGTAGTCGAGGTCATCAAGCCCGCGCTTACACGCGGCGGCGTTGTGCTCTGTGACCGTTTCACTGACTCCACGCTCGCGTACCAGGGATTCGGACGGCTCATCAACCTCGATCAGCTGCGGACGCTCAACGCCTGGGCGACCGATTCGTTGACGCCGAATCTGACTCTGCTTTTCGATCTGCCGGAAGAAGTTGGATTGACTCGTGCGCGCTCACGGAACGCCGAGGCCGTGCAGGATGAGGGAAGATTTGAAGCGGAGGATCTGCGGTTTCATCGGCGAGTTCGCGAGGGGTATCGAACGCTGGCCGTCGCGGAGCCGGAACGATTTGTATTGATCGACGCTGAAGGCGATGTTGATGACGTCTTCGCGCGCGTCGTCGCCGAAGTGCAGAAACGCACGGAGTTGCTGCGATGAGCGCGACCGCGGAACTGCTGCTGCACACCGCGCAGCGCGGCGAGCTGCACCACGCCATCCTCTGCTACGGCCCGAATACGGCGACGTTGCGCGATGTGGCCGTTCGCATCGCCAAGACGCTCAACTGCCTGAACGGAACGGAAGGCGACGACTGCACCGCGTGTACGCGCATCGAGCGGCGCATGCATCCCGACGTGCACTTCATTGAGGTGGCCGGCGAGCGGAAGATGATCAGCGTCGAACAGATCCGCGAGATGGTGGCCGCGGCCACGCTCCGGCCGTACGAGGGGCGCAACAAAGTCTTCATCATCGATCCCGCGCACGCGCTGAGCGTCGGCGGCTCGAATTCGCTGCTCAAGACGCTCGAAGAGCCGGCCGGCGACACCACCTTCATCCTCCTGACGCGATCGCCCGACCTGTTGCTGCCGACGATCCGTTCGCGCTGCCAGCCGGTCTTCATCGGCGGCGAAGTCGAGACCAACGATGCGCTTGCGGCGTCGATCGTGGCCGGCCTGACGCGTTTCTCCGACGATCGCGACACCGCCGCCCTCCTCGGCATCGCCGCGCTCGTGGCGGCCCAGGACGACGTCAGCGATGCCGTCGCGCTGCTCGGCCAGGTTCTCTGCGATGCCGTGGCCGGGCGCGTTCCGCTGTCGATCGATCACGACCGGCTGCTCGCTGCCGCCGACGCGATCACGAACGCCATCCGTTGGCTCACGGTCAACGCGGACGCCCGAATGATGGTCGAACAGGCGCTGGCGCAGCTTGTCGAGTGACGGTGAGCTGGTTACGTAACCGGTTACAAAAAAAGCCGGCCCCGCTTTGGACGGGGCCGGCGAAATCTACTGGATTGGGTGGGGTGCGAACGCTCGGGTGGAGTGAATTTCTGGATCGGTAAGATTCAAAGAAGAATTCAAGCGGTGAAACTGGAGGCGGGCTGTTACTTCAGAAAGCTAATCCGCCCCCACGTCATCCAGTAAACCTTTAACTTTTCAACGACGCGATGGATTATCTCACGACCTTGTGAAACTTTTCACCATGTAACAGCAACGTGACAACCTGCTGAACTGCTGAGAGATAACCAACATTTTCGGAACGGCTGTAAAGCTACTACAGAACGACTGTTCGGTCAATCTACGTACGAACTCGACTTCAGGTTTCGGTTTCGACGTACGCCTTATGCCGATCCGGTGCCCACTCCCGCGCTCGGGTACACTCCCGCCCCCATGCCTCGCAAAAAACGCGTCGTCGGAACTGCCGGACACATCGATCACGGCAAGACCGCGCTCGTCCGCGCCCTGACGGGCGTGGACACCGACCGGCTCCCCGAGGAGAAGAAGCGCGGGATTACGATCGACCTCGGCTTCGCGAGCTGGTTCACCGACGACTACCAGATCGGTTTCATCGACGTCCCAGGCCACGAGCGCTTCGTCAAGAACATGCTGGCCGGCGTGGGCGGCATCGACAGCGCGCTGCTGGTCGTGGCCGCGGACGAGTCGATCAAGCCGCAGACGCGCGAACACTTCGCCATCTGCCGCCTGCTGGACATCAAGACGGGAGTCGTGGCGATCACGAAACGCGATCTGGTGGAGGACGACATCGTCGATCTCGTGCGCCTCGAGATCGAAGAGCTGGTGGCCGGCAGTTTCCTGGCCGGCAAGCCGATCGTTCCGGTCAGCAGCGTGACCGGCGCCGGCCTCGATGACCTCCGCCGCGCCCTCCTCTCCTCGGTCGCCGAAGTCGAAGACCGCGACGCCACCACGCGCGTTTTCCGCCTGCCGATCGATCGCGTCTTCACGATGAAGGGATTCGGCTCGGTGATCACCGGCACGACCTACGCCGGGCGCCTGAACATCGACACCGACATCGAAGTGCTGCCCGGCGGCAAGCGCAGCCGCGCGCGCAACATTCAGGTGCACGGTGAAGCGCGCGACTACGCCTCGGCGGGCGAGAGGACGTCCGTCAACCTGCCGGATATCGATCTCGATGCACTTCACCGCGGCCAGCAGCTCGTCACACCGAACACGCTGCGGACATCGCAGGTGATCACGGCCCGCCTCGACCTTCTGTCCGATGCGAAGCCGCTGAAGGAGCAGACGCGCATCCGTTTCCACCACCTCTCCGCCGAGCTCCTCGGAAGCATCCGTTTTGTCGATCAGACGGCGGAGCTGAAGCCGGGGACTTCTGCGTACATCCAGATCCGTCTCGAATCGCCCGTCGTGGCGGTCGCTGGAGATCGCTTCGTCATCCGCCGCTATTCGCCCGCGCTCACCGTCGGCGGCGGCGTGATCCTCGATGCGCATCTGCCGAAACTCAGTCGCAACACGCGGGCCGAGCTGCTCGGTACGCTCGCTTCCGGCACATTGCACGAGCGCGTCGAACTGATGGCCAAGCTGGAAGGACTCCGCGGCCTGACCATGCACGAAGTCCAGGCACGTACCGGTATCCGCATCGACACGCTGACGAAGGAGTTGAAGAACGTGCCGCATCTCGCCGACAGCGGCGAGCGGCGCTGGATCCATCACGACGTCCTCATCGACTTCCGCCGCAAGTCGATGGAGTTTCTCCGCGCCTACTTTGAAGAAAACCGGATGGCGCTCAACGTCCCGAAGAGCGAGTTCGTGCAGAAGCTCCTGCCGCGCAACGCCGACGTCGCGATGATCAACTTCCTGCTGCAGGATCTCGCCCGCGAGAAGATCGTGGCCATCGCCGGCGACGCTCTCGACATCCCCGGCCGCTCGAAAACCCTCGGCGGCGCCGAAGGCGAGCTGGCCCGCATGATCGAGTCGCGCTTCGCCGAAGCGGGCCTCGCCCCGCCGCCCGTCTCAGAGCTGATCAACGAGCGGACGCAGAAGGCCCGCGTGATCGAAGGCGTGATCGGCTTCCTGGTCAAGCAGGGAACGCTGGTGCGTCTGGCCGAAGGCATCTACGTCCACCGCGACGCCCTCGCCGCCGCCCGCGAGCGCATCAGCACGCGCGCCGGCGACATGATCGACGTCGGCCACTTCAAAGAGTACTTCGGCCTCTCCCGCAAGATCGCCATCCCGCTGCTTGAGTGGATGGACCGCGAGGGCGTGACGAAACGGGTGGGGGATTCGCGGAAGGTGCTATAGCGACGCGTCGCTAGTACAATCCAGCTAGTGACTGACATCGCCGAAATCCGCAAGCTCCCGGTTCCTGAGCGGCTTCGCCTGGTCGGTGAGATCTGGGAGTCGATTCTGGACGCGCCCGAGCTTCTGCCTGTCTCCGACGAATTGGCCGCTGAGCTTCAGAGACGACTCGAAGCTCATCGTGCATCGCCCGAGGACAGCGAACCGTGGGAGTCCGTCGAGCGGAAGGTTTTTGGAGATTGAAACGGCGTGTCGTCATCCGTCCTGAGGCGCGTGACGAGCTTTTGGAAGCCGCCAACTGGTACCGGCGCAAATCGCCAGCGGTTGCCGCAAGCTTCCGGAAAGCGGTTCTTCAAACCATCAGCTACATCTCAGAATGGCCAACCGCATCGATGGAAGTTTCTGATGGAATCCGCCGCGCGCTGACGACAAAGTTTCCTTACGCGATTTTCTACTCGGAACTTTTAGACGGAATCGTCATCCTGGCGGTCAAGCATCAAGCTCAGGATCCGGAGTCGTGGCCAAAGGACTCCTGACGCACATGCGTTACTTCGATTGGAAAGGCAGCTTAGCGGTTGGAAGCGCCTTCATCTCCTTGTAATTAGTGCCTACACTCAGCAACCCCGCCGGCACATCCCGCTGCTCGATCTTCACCACGGTGTTGTCGACGACGAGCTTCTTATTCTCGTACGGCAGCTCGGCGTGGTCAGCGAGGGGGAAGCCTTGGATTTCCATGAGGGCTTCGTCGGCGGCGCGGGTGATGCCGGCGAGGGGCGATGAGGCGGGCTCGGTGGCCTGGAGCATGGCGAAGAGGCCTCGCGGGATGAGGGGATGCGATCCGATCCACAGCTCGCGCTGGTAGGCGCCGAGGCGGATGATGGATTGTTTCGTGGCGACGCCTTGCAGCGTTTTCTGCGCGTTGGTGACGGCGAATTGGGCGCGGGGCATTCCGTCCGGAACGGGATGCGCGACGGCGGCGCGGCGCGCGGCGATGACATCGGCGAACGATTGGACGCGAATGGTTTTCGCGATGTCGTCGACGAACGTCACTTGCTTCTGAGCGAAATCGAAGAGGCGCCATTGGTCCGCTTCGTCACTGCTGCGGGCGCGATTGTTGGCGATCACGATCGTGTGCGTGTAGGTCTTGTTCGCGGGCTGAATGGTCGTCTGGATCGTGACGACCGTGGCGCGAACCGTCGGTTCGCTTTTCTTCGGAGCCGACGGCGCAGCGGGTGGTTTGTTGCAGGCGAAGAGAAACGCGAGTGCGAGCAGTAACCGGGACAGCCTCACTCTTCACTCCTTCGCGTCGTACCAGCTCCGTCCGTAGTGCGCGTCGACCTGCAGCGGCACGGCCAGCGGGAAAATGTTCTCCATGGTCTCTTTCACGATTCCCGCCACGTCCGCGGCGCGCGCCTCGGGGACCTCGATCACGATTTCGTCGTGGACGGTGAGCAGCATCGGCGCGGCGTCATCGAGGCGCTTGTCGAGCGCGATCATGGCCAGCTTGAGGATGTCCGCAGCCGTCCCCTGAATCGGCGCGTTCGTGGCCATCCGCTCCGCGTTTCCGCGCACGGTGAACGACTTGTTGTGGATCTCCGGGATGTAGCGCACGCGGCCGAACAGCGTCGTCACCTTGCCGCTGCGGCGCGCCTCTTCGAGCGTGCGGTCGAGGTACTCCTGAATCTTCGGATAACGCGCGAAGTAGGCGTCGATGAAATCCTTGGCCTGGCCGGTGGGGATGTTCAGTTCATTTGACAGCCGGAAGGCCGACATCCCGTACAGCACGCCGAAGTTGATCGTCTTCGCGGCCCGCCGCTGATCGTGCGTCAGCTCATCCTCGGGGACATTGAACATCTTCGACGCGGTAGCACGGTGAATATCCGCGCCGCGCTGGAACGTCTCGATCAGCTCCGCGTCCTGCGAGATGTGCGCGAGGATGCGCAGCTCGACCTGCGAGTAATCCGCGGCCAGCAGCACGTTGCCCTCGTCGGCGATGAATGCCTTGCGGATCTCGCGTCCCATTTCCGTGCGAATGGGGATGTTCTGCAGGTTCGGATCGGATGACGACAGCCGCCCCGTCGCCGCCACCGCCTGATTGAACGACGTGTGGACGCGTCCGTCCTTCGCCACGAGCTGCGGCAGCGAATCGATGTACGTCGACTTCAGCTTGTGTAGCTCGCGATGCAGCAGGATCAGGCGCGGCACAGCGAAACCGTGGCCAGCCAGTTCCTGCAAGACCTCGACGTTCGTCGAGTACGCCTTCGTCCCTTTTGTTTTTTTCAAAACCGGGTACTGCAGCTTTTCAAACAGGATGTGCGCCAGCTGCTGCGGCGAGTTGATGTTGAAATCCGTTCCCGCCTCGGCGTAGATCTCTTTCTCCAGCTGCGCGAGTTGGAGCGCCATCTTCGCGGACATCTCGTGCAGCAACGCGACGTCGATGCGAATGCCGCGCGCTTCCATGCGCTCGAGCACGGGGATGAGCGGCAGTTCGATACGGTCGTAGATGTCGACGAGCGCGGGATCGCGTTGCAGCTCTGTTGTCAGCATCTCCTTCAGCGCGACGGTTACATCGGACTTTTCGCCGAGGTACTCCTGGTACGGCGACAGCGCCGTCGCGCCGATTTCGTGGTCGAGCGCGAACAGCGGCGCGGTTTTGGCCACTTCCTTTCGCGAGGCCACGTCGCGCTTCAGCCAGTCGCGCGCCACGTTGCTGAAGGCGTGGCTCGGCAGGCCGGGATTGTTCACGTACGACATGATCATCGTGTCGCCGAATCTCGCCGGCAGCGGCCAGTCGTTCGCGGCGAGCCGGCGCAACTGCAGCTTGATGTCGTGCGCGACGAAGAGGCGATCGGATTGCAGCAGCGTTTTCAGTGCGTCGCGCAGTTCGTTCGTGCCGCCGAGAGAATCGGCGATCGGCACGACGAGCGATTCCGCCTGCTTCACCGACAGCGACGCTGCGAACAGTTCATCGTGACCTTCCGGCGTCGTCGACTCGAACCAGATCGCGACTTCGGCCGCGCTGCCGACGAAATCGCGCACTTCATCCGCGCTCGCCGCAATCCGGTACTCCCTCTCGACCGGCGGCGCCTCGGGGAGAAACTCCTGCATCAGCGACGCGAATTCAAGACGGGAGAAGACGTCGTGGAGTTTGGCGCGATCGGGCTCCTGCCGCTTCAGCGACTCGAAGTCGATGCTCTCGGTGGGCAGGTCGCACTTGATGCGCGCCAGCTCGCGCGAGATGAAGGCCTTGTCGCGATTCTCTTCGAGCTTCTTGCGCTGCGCCGGTTTGAGCTTGTCGAGATTCTCGTAGACGCCTTCCAGCGATCCGTACTCGCCGATCAGCGCCTTTGCGCCCTTCTCGCCGATGCCTGGGACGCCCGGGATGTTGTCGATAGCATCGCCCCAGATGGCCATGACGTCGACGACTTTTTCGGGCGGCAGGCCGAACGTTTCCTCGACGCCTTTCGCGTCGTAGAGCACTTCGCGGCCGGTGTGAAAAAGCTTGATGCCGTCGCCGACGAGCTGGAAGAAATCTTTGTCCGAGGTGGCCAGGACGACGTCGTAGCCGCGGTCGCGCGCGACGCAGGCCAGCGTGCCGAGGAGATCGTCCGCTTCCCAATCCTGAACGCCGATCACCGGAATGCGAAAGCCTTCCAGCACCTCATTGACGAGCGGCAACTGGATTGCCAGATCGTCAGGCATCGGCCGGCGATCTTTCTTGTAATCGGCGAACGCCTCGTGGCGCGTCGTGGCGCGGCCGATGTCGAAGGCGACGGCGATGCAGTCCGGCTCGAAATCCTTGAGCAGCTTCTTCAGCGTCTGCGTGAAACCGTAGACCGCGTTTGTGGCCAGCCCCGAGGAGTTGGTCAGGTTGCGGATCGCGAAGTAGGAGCGGTAGACGTTGTTGGAACCGTCGATCAGGAAGAGGGAGGGACGTTTCGCCATGGGCGGCGCGATTATAGGTCGCCGCTCTCGACGTACGGCGCGAGCTTTTCGCGCACGGCCTCGGGCACGAGCGTCGGCTTGAATTCGCCGCGCTTCACCGCCACGAGCACGTACTTGCCGGTGGCGACTACGACGTCCTTTGCCTCGCTGCGGCGCACTTCGAAATTGAGATGGATCGAACTCGCGCCGATCTTGCCGAAGTAGGCATCGACGATCAGCAGTTCGTCGAGCGTGACCGGATGGAAGAAGTCGCACTCGACGTGCACGCGCGGAAGCCACAGGCCGAGGTCGTCGAAGAGCGTTCGATACGAAAGACCGCACGAGCGAAACAGCTCGACCTCAGCGAGCCCAAAGAATCGCAGATAGGCCTGATAGTTGATGATGCCGGCGGCGTCGATGTCTTCCCATCGGACGTATTCGGAAACGGAAAAGCGCATGGCCTTAGAATTCGCGACTTATGAAACAAATGCTGAGAAACCGTATCACGGCCGTTGCGCTCTTCTTCTTCGCCACCGCTGCGTTCGCGGCTGACGCGCCGCCGAAAGTCGTCGCGCTTCGTGCGGCGCGGATGATCGACGGCCGCGGCGGCGCGGTCGTGTCGCCGGCGGTGATCGTCATCCGCGGCAACAAGATCGAATCGATCGGCGGCGCCGTTCCCGCCGAGGCTCAGGTCATCGACCTCGGCGACATGACGCTGCTGCCCGGACTGATCGACGCGCACGTGCATACGCTGCTGCAGGGCGACATCACTTCCGAGGATTACGACAACCAGCTGTTCAAGGAGTCGATGGCGTATCGCGCATTGCGGGCCAGCAAGGCCGTGAAGATCGCGCTCGGCAATGGCTTCACGACCGTTCGCGATCTCGAGACCGAGGGTGCGATGTACACGGACGTCGATGTCAAGCGCGCCATCAACAACGGCGTGATCGACGGGCCGCGCATGGTGGTCTCGACGCGCGCGATGTCGGTCACCGGCGGCTACGGTCCGAGCGGTTATTCGCCCGAAGTCACGTATCCGATGGGCGTTCAGATCGTCGACGGCGTCGACCAGGCGCGTAAAGCGGTGCGCGAACAGGTCGCCCACGGCGCCGACTGGATCAAGGTCTACGCCGACCGCTCGTACTTCGTGGCGAAAGACGGCACGCTGTCGTCGACTCCAACGTTCAATGCCGAGGAGATGAAAGCGATCGTCGAGGAAGCGCATCGGCTGCGGCACAAGGTCGCGGCGCACGCCATGGCCCGGCCGGGCATCGAAAACGCGCTCAACGCCGGCGTCGATTCGATCGAGCACGGCATCTCCATTCCGGACGATCTGCTCGATGTGATGGTGGCCAAAGGCGTCTACCTCTGCCCGACGCTGAGCGTGACCGATTACGTTGCGGCCGGCCGCGGCGGGATCTGGCTGAAGATTCCGGCCTTCCATCGCGACAGTTTTTCGCGCGCGCTGAAACGCGGCGTGAAGATCGCGTTCGGCACTGACGCGGGCGGCTTCGACTGGACGGCGATGAACGAGGCGAAGGAGTTTTCGTACGAGACGAAGTTCGGCATGACGCCGATGCAGGCAATCCAGACCGCCACGCGCAATGCCGCCGATCTCCTCGACATGTCCGACCGCATCGGCACGATCGAAGCGGGCAAGCTCGCGGACATCGTGGCGGTCCCCGGCAATCCGCTGAACGACATCACGGCGATGGAGCGGGTGGGGTTCGTGATGAAGGACGGGACAGTCTACAAACGGCCGTGAAGCAGTGGATTAGTAGATTGGTGGATCAGTAGATCAGGGGGATTCAACTCAAGATTCGGACGTGAATTGCATCCCTCTGATCTACTGATCCACTAATCTACTAATCTACTGCGCGTGTCCAACCTCCTCGTCGTCGACGTCGGCAACACGAACATCGTCCTCGGCGTCTTTCGCGGCAATGCGCTGGTGAGCTCGTGGCGGCTGGCCACGGCGCGCGAGCGGACATCGGACGAATACGGCATCCTCGCGCGGCAGCTTATCGGCGAGACATTTTCCGACGCGTTCGAAGGCGCGATCGTCTCCTCGGTCGTTCCGCCGCTGAATCATTCGATCGCATCCATGATCCGAAAATTCTTCGGACTCGATCCACTCTTCGTCGAGCCGGGCGTAAAGACCGGCATCGCCATCCACACCGACAATCCCGCCGAGGTCGGTGCGGACCGCATCGTGAATTGCGTCGCGGCGCATGCGGAGTACGGCGGGCCGGCGATCATCGTCGACTTCGGAACGGCGACGACGTTCGACGTGGTCACGCACGACGCGCGCTATATCGGCGGCGTGATTGCGCCGGGCCTGACCATTTCCGCCGAGGCGCTGTTCGCGCGCGCGGCGCGCCTGCCGCGCGTGGACATTCGCAGGCCGGAGTCGGTGATCGGCACGAACACGATCGTGAACATGCAGTCCGGCATCTACTTCGGCTACCTCGGCCTGGTCGATGGCATCCTCGGCCGCATGAAACGGGAAGTGCCGGACGTGCGCGCGGTCGTGGCGACCGGCGGCCTGGCGTCGCTGCTCGCGCCTGACTCGGAATACATCGAGCATGTCGATGACGACCTGACGCTGAAGGGCTTGAAGATCGTCTACGACCGCAACCACGCGCCGAGGCGGGGAAGGAAGTGAGTGTAAAAACAAGCACAGACAAGAGTGTCTGTGCCACACCGGCACTGAATGTGGCACAGACACTCTTGTCTGTGCGGGTGAATGTGGCACAGACACTCTTGTCTGTGCGGGTGGGTGTGCGGCTGCTAAGTGCTGCCGCGGTGTTGATGATCGCCGCCAACCTGACCGCCGGCTCGCAGGTCACCGCCACCCACGCCGCCATCGCAACGTCCTCGCCCGCTGCGACGCAGATCGGCTTGCGTGTGATGCGCGATGGCGGCAATGCCATCGACGCGGCCGTCGCTGTCTCGTTCGCGCTGGCGGTGCTCGAACCGAAATCGACAGGCCTCGGCGGCGGCGGATTCCTGACGTACTTCGACGCGGAAACCGGCGGCGTCTGGACGCTCGATTTCCGCGAGGCCGCGCCCGCCGCGGCGAAACGTCCGGCCAGCGGTCCCTTCACCGGCGCGCAGGCGGCCGCGGTGCCGGGATTCGTGGCTGGACTCGACGCGATGCGCGAGCGATTCGGATCGCGTCCCTGGCGCGAGCTGATCGCGCCGGCGCAGCGCCTAGCCAAAGACGACCTCGCGAAGACGCTGCAACGCCTCGGCGAACAGGGCGCGCACGATTTCTACGACGGCGACATCGCGAACAAACTCGTGGAGGCAGTTCACTTCTCGTTCCGCGATCTGCGCGATTACAAACCGATCTGGCGCGCTCCGGTGCGCATCACGTTTCGCGGCGCGGACATTTACACTGTCGCGCCGCCGGCCGCGGGCGGACTGGTGATCGGCGAGATTCTCAAAATCGCCGGCGGCCTCGATCTGTCGCGTCCGAACCACATCCACCTGCTCGCCGAAGCGGAACGCCGCGCTGCCATCGATCGCGATAAGTTCCTCGCCGATCCCGCCGCCGGCCGCGTGCCGCTGCACGATCTCCTCTCCGACGAGCGCTCCGCGCTCTGGCGCGCGTCGATCGATCCGAATCGCGTCACACCGACCATCGCACTCGTGGAACCGGGCGCCGCGGCGACGGCGCCGTCGCATACGACGCATGTCTCGATCGTCGACGCACACGGCAACGTTGTGTCGCTGACGACGTCCCTCGGCGACGAAGCAGGCACCGGCTTCAACGTCCCAGGCCTTGGCTTTTCCCTGAACGATTCGATGAACGATTTCAACGTCACACCGACCGCCGCGAACACGCTCGCCGGCGGCAACCGTCCCGCTTCGCCGCTGTCGCCGGTGATCGTCCTGCGCGGTGGAAAACCGCTGCTCGCCATCGGCACGCCCGGCGGCGTGACGATTCCGACGACCATCGCCCAGATCCTGATCGACCTCCTGCTCTTCAACCGCACCCCCTCCGAGGCCATCGCCGCGCCCCGCTATTCACAGCAGGCCGTCCCCGAGGAGATCGCCTACGAACAGACTCGTGCGCCGCAGCCCGTCATCAACGCGCTGCTGTCGATGGGCCACGGTGTCCGTGCCCGCGACGCCATCGGCGACGTGCAGGCCGTCTGGCTCGCCAACGGAAAGCTGCTGGCGATTTCCGATGCGCGGCATGGCGGCGCCGCGGGCGGGTATTGAAATATCCATCCTGCGCCTCGCGAAGCGAGTGTCAGGATCTGAAATTCATGAGCGCGCCATCCGCCGCACGCCATCCGCCGTCGCAATCAACGCCTCGGACGCTTCCGTCGGGAAGAACCCCGTCTCGACGACGCCGGCAAGCTGGCGAAGATCGGATACGACATTGGCAATGTCGGAAGCCTCCGGCACGCGAATGTCGAGGATGCGATGACCTTCATCGGTCACACGCGGAGCACCATCGCGAAGTCGCAGCATGGGAGAGAGGCCCATCGCCGTAAACCGCGCGTGCAGAACATCGAGCGCGAATGGCGTCACTTCCACCGGCAGCACTCCGACGCCGAGGCGGGAGACGATTTTCGACTCGTCGGCGATGACGATGAATCGCTTGGCCTGCTGTTCCACGATTTTCTCGCGCAGCAGCGCGCCGCCGCGGCCCTTGATCAGGCGGAGTTGTGCGTCGATTTCATCGGCGCCATCGATTGCCAGATCGAGCGGCGCGATCTCCGCGAGCGCGAACAGCGGTATGTTCAGCGACCGCGCCTGCTCCTCGGTCTGATTCGACGTGCATGTGCAGCGGATGTCGCGCAGGTCGCCGCGTTTCAGCGCGTCGCCGAGGAGCGTTACGAATTCTTTCGCCGTGCTTCCGGTGCCGAGTCCGAGGGACATGCCGGTGCGGACGGAGCGAAGGGCTTCGCGGGCGGCTTCGATCTTCTGATCTTGTGCGGACATCGCGGCGAGTTTATCTGTTATCCTTTTCGCCTCGACACTGACAGTTTTGCGGGAGGGTGTGATGGGGGATATCAAGCTGTTTCAGGTCTGCTATGAGGGCGAGCTGACGCTGGCCGTTTCCGAAGCGATGCGGCGGCTCGGCGCCGAACCCAATTTCGATCAGAGCTGGAACGTCTGGCTGCCCGACGGCGGCCACGCCGAGCTCCTCGTGCGCTACCTGCGGATCGAAGTCGGCGACGAAGCGCGCGTCCTCATCGGCTGCTCGCAGTTCACAAGCACGCGCGACTTTCTTCTCATACGCCACAGCCTCACGCCCGGCGCCGATTACAGCGAGCTGCACGACGCCATCGCCCGACTCGGCGTCGTCGTCGACCTGCCGTTCGAGTCGACGTTCGTCGTGCAGTCCGACGATCGCACCGACGTCAACACGCTCGGCATGGCCCTCGGCGAGCTCTGTCCCGACGACGCCCTCTTCGTCACCGGCATCAGCCACGACTGGGCATACTGCGATGGAACGACGAGCCGGATGTACGTTGCGGAGCAGGAGCCGAAGTCGATTCAGTTCAGGACGTTTTGAGCGCGCGGTCCGCGAGCTTCGGCGAAGGCCAGCCAGACTGACGGAAGGCAAATGTTGAATGTTCAATGTTGAATGTTCAATGAAACTGCGACTTCGTTCCGAGCGGCCCGCCTTTCCATTCAACATTCAACATTCAACATTGAACATTCAACATTGCCTTTCAGCCGCACAGACAAGAGTGTCTGTGCCACATAGGCCCTTTCGATAGAATGTCGGTCCCGTTCAAAGGACCAGAATGTCAGTCACTGAAGACCGTCCGCGGCCCGACCTGTCGGCGCTCCGCATTCACAGAGAGGATGACGACGCCCGGCGTGTCTCCTGGGGCACGATCGTCGGCTGGATCATCGCCCTCGGCATCGTCATCGGAGCCGCAATCGCACTCTACAAGGTGTGGATTGTGCCGCGCCGCGCGCCGGTCGTCGATACGCTCGTGGTCAAGCCGACCATCAACGTCACCAACCCGCCGCTGCTGACCGCGACCGGCTATCTGGTGGCCGACCGGCAGTCGAAAATCACGCCGAAGATCTCCGGCAAAGTGGTCCGGCTCAATTTCACGGTCGGCGACAAAGTCTCCGCCGGCCAGGTGCTGGCGGTGCTCGAGAGCACGAACATGCAGGCCCAGCTTGACGAAGCGAACGCCGCGCTCGAGCAGGCCGACCGCGATTGGAAGCGGCAGGCGGCGATGTGGAAAGACGGCGTGACCACGCGGGCGCAGCTCGACACCGCCGAATCGCAGCGCAAAGGCGCAAGAGCGCGCGTCGAGCAGATCAAGATCAACATGCAGGACATGGTCGTCCGCGCGCCGTTCGCGGGGACGATCGCCACGAAGAACACAGAAGTGGGCGAGGTGATCTCGTCCGTGATGATGGGGCAGGTCGGCGGCACGCTGCCGGCCGGCGCAATCTGCACGCTGGTCGACCTCAACACGCTCGAAGTCGTGGCCGACGTGAACGAATCGAGCATCGGCCAGTTGCGCGAAGGGCAGGCCGCGGAAGTCAGCGTCGACGCTTTCCCGACTCAGAAGTGGAAGGGCGTGCTGCGCCAGATCATCCCCACCGCCGACCGCGCCAAAGCGACGGTGCAGGTGAAGGTGAAGATCGTCGATCCCGGCGACCGCCTGCTACCGGAGATGAGCTCCAGCGTCTCCTTCCTGCAGAGCGAGCGCACCGACGCCGAAATGCACGAGCCAGCGAAAATCTGGCTGCCCGCATCGGCGGTGTCCGACGGCCGCGTCGCCGTGGTCGGCGCGGACAAGCACATCACCATGCGCCACGTCACCACCGGCGCCGTCGTCGAGAAGCGGATTGAAATCACGAGCGGCGTCAATTCCGGAGACCGCGTCGTCACCAGCGGCGTCGATGCTTTGGAAAACGGCCAGCTCGTTCGAATCGAATAGTCAGGAGACAGCGATGGACACACTCGTCGACATCAACAACGTCAGGAAAGTCTACAAGCGCGATGCGTTCGAAGTGCCGGTGCTCAACGGCGTCACGCTGGCCGTGCCGCGCGGCGACTTCCTCGCGCTCATGGGGCCGTCCGGCTCCGGCAAGACCACGCTGCTCAACCTCATGGCCGGTATCGACCGTCCCACCGCCGGCAGCATCTTCGTCGACGGGAAGGAGATCTCGCGCTTCTCCGAGACGCAGCTGGCCAGCTGGCGGTCGCGGCACGTCGGCTTCATTTTCCAGATGTACAACCTGATCCCGGTGCTCAACGCCTTCGAGAATGTCGAGCTGCCGCTGCTGCTCACGAAGCTGTCGAAAAAAGAGCGCCGCGAGCACGTCCACGCCGCCCTCGGCATCGTCGGACTCGGCGATCGATCGCTCCACTTTCCGCGGCAGCTCTCCGGCGGTCAGGAGCAGCGCGTGGCCATCGCCCGCGCCATCGTCACCGATCCGACGCTCCTGGTCGCCGACGAACCGACCGGCGACCTCGACGCCAAGAATGCCCAGGAGACGCTCGATCTGCTGCAGAGATTGAATAAGGATTTCGCGAAGACCATCGTCATGGTCACGCACGATCCGAAAGCGGCGCAGCGCGCCAAACGGACGCTGCACCTCGAAAAGGGATTGCTCGTCGAAAGCGTGGAAACGGCGGCCATCGCATGAAGTTCGCGAAACTGATCCGCCGCAATCTCTTCCGCAACAAGCTGCGGGCCATCATGACCATCCTGCTGCTCGCCGTGATCTTCTTTTTCGTGGCCACGTTGCTGGCCATCCTCGACAACTTCGAGAACTTCTCCAACGCCGGCGAGGGCGCCAACCGCCTGGTCGTGCAGTCGGCCATCTCCCTCGCCAACCTGCTGCCGTACGCGCACGAGCAGAAAATCCGTGCGATCCCGGGCGTCGTCGACACCGCCAAACTGCAGTGGATCGGCGCGTACTACAAGGAGAAGTCGAACTTCTTCGCCAACTTCGCCGTCGACGTCGACAAGTTCCCCACCGTCTTCGACGACTACAAAGTGTCGCCGCAGGATCTGGCCGCGTTTCAGGCCGACCGCCGCGGCGCTCTGGTTGGAACGGACCTGATGAAGCGCTTCAAGTGGAACGTCGGCGACCGCATCACTCTCAAGCGCCAGATCTTTCCGTTCGATCCCGAGCTGACCATACGCGGCACGTACTTCCATCCGGTGCAGACCACGTCTGTCTTCTTTCCGATGGAGTACTTCCAGCAGTCGACCGGGAACCAGGGGCAGGTAGGCACGTTCTGGGTCAAGGTGCGCGATCCGAAACAGATGGCGTCCATCAGCCAGCAGATCGACGCCATGTTCAAGAACAGCGACTACCCGACCGAGACCTTCACCGAAAAAGAGTTCCAGCAGAACTTCATGTCGATGATGGGCAACATCAAGCTGCTCTTCACCGCCGTCTCCACGTGCGCCATCCTCATGGTGATCCTGCTGGCGGCGATCACGATGGCGATGTCGGCCCGCGAGCGCGTCACCGAAATCGCCGTGCTGAAGGCAATCGGATTCGAGCAACGCCTCGTGCTGGCGATCATGCTCACGGAGTTCATCCTCCTCACCGCGATTGGCGGTGCCATCGGCAGCTACGGCGCGCACTTTCTGTTCCTCGCCGTCGACGCCGGAAAGATGACGCAGGGCTTTCTGCAGAACCTCGGCGTGCACGCGAGAACGCTGACCATCTGCATGGCCGCGGCGGTCGGGGTAGGCCTGATCGCCGGCGGCTATCCCGCGTTGCGCGCGTCCAACATGCGCGTCGTCGACGGTCTCCGGAGGGTAGTCTGATGACTGGGATCTCGTTGCTCCTCGCCTTCCTCATCGCCCTCACTGTCTTCGCCTTCCTCGTCTTCCTGCTGATGTGGCTGTTCGGGGGGACGATCCCGATCAAGTACAACCTGCGCAACCTGACGGGGCGCCGCGCCTCCACATTGATGACGATCATCGGAATCGGCGTCGTGATCGCGGTGATGCTCTCGATGATGGCGCTGCAGAACGGCGTGCACTCGGCCGTCGTCTCCTCCGGCTCGAAAGACAATCTGATGGTGATGCGGGAAGGCGCCGCGGCCGAGCTATCGAGCTGGGTCACCAAAGACGCCTTCCGCATCATTCGCACGCTCCCCGGCATCGCCAAAGAGGGCGGCGCGCCGCTCATCTCGCCCGAACTGGTCATCATTTTCAAGATTCCGAAGAAGGACGATCCGAAAGGTTCCAACGTTCTCGTGCGCGGCGTGACGCCGATGGCGTTCACGATGCGTCCCTACGTGAAGATCATCGACGGGCGCATGTTCCGCCCAGGCGTCAACGAGGTCATCGTGGCCCGCCGCATCCGCGATCGCTTCGTCAACACGGCCATAGGCGACAGTTTCAAATTCGGCTCGCAAACCTACAACGTTGTCGGCGTCTTTGACGCGCAGGGCACGGCCTTCGATTCCGAGATGTGGTGCGATGCCGATTTCCTCGGCCAGGCCCGCAAGCGCGACGCCTATTCATCGCTCATCCTCCGTCCGACGGACCGCGACGCGTACGAGTCGATCAAAGCGGCGATCAAGGGCGACAATCGGCTGAAGCTCGAAGTGACCAGCGAGTACCAGTACTACGCCGAGCAGACCACCGGCCTGATCGGCATCGTGATCCTGGTAAGCATCGTGACCTTTTTCATGACCATCGGCGCGATCCTCGGCACGACGAACACGATGTTCTCCGCCATCGCCTCGCGCGGCCGCGAGCTGGCCACGCTGCGCGCCCTCGGCTTCAAACGCCGTACGATTCTGTTGTCCGTGACCATCGAGAGCGCCTTCGTGGCGCTGATGGGAGGACTGGCCGGACTGCTCCTGGCGCTGCCGATCAATGCCATCTCCACCGGCACCACGAACTTCCAGACGTTCTCGGAGGTGGCCTTCAACTTTCGCGTCGACCCTCTCGTCGCGCTGACCGGCATCCTCATCGCACTGAACGCCGGCATCGTCGGGGGCATGCTCCCGGCGCTCCGCGCGGCGCGGACGCCGATCACGACGGCTTTGCGAGAAATCTAACGCTCACGCGGAGACGCGGAGCGGCCTTTCTCCGCCTCTCCGCGCACTCCGCGTGAACCGTTCCTCGCGCCATTCGTATACGCTCACGAACACTCACGTATGTTGCCCGTCAAACAGAAGCCCGAACCCCCGCGAAAGCGCCGCGGCGGGAGGCTCTTTGCGATCTGGGCCGTTGCGCTGGCCGTCATCATTTTCGATACGGTGATGACGCGCGTTTTTCGGCCGCTGCACTTTCCCGTCGGTATTTTCAGCTTCATCACTTTCCTGGCGTCGCTGGTTCTCATCGCGCTGACGCTCTACGGCCTCGCGGTTTTCGTCCGCTGGATGCTGCGCAAACTGTTCTGGCGCGTCGGACGCCGCCTCTTCCTCAGCTACGTCCTCATCGGCATGCTGCCGTTTTTCCTCTTCGCGATCCTGCTGCTGACCGTCGGCTACATGATCAGCGGCGTCATGACCCACGCCGCGTTGCGCGGCGAGCGGCTGGCCGCCCTCGGGCAACTCGAGACGGCGGCCTTCGAATATTCGCTCACCGGCAAGCGCCCCGCCGGCGTCACGAAGAGTCTGGAGATCTACGACACGAACGACGCCTCCGGCGCAAAGCTGCCGCCGTGGCTGAAATCGACGACGTTCAGCGGCATGGTCTGGCGCGAGAATCAGGGGCTTCTGGTCGCCTCTCGCCAGTCCGCGCGCGAGGGCGCCGAGCCGCGCACGATCGTCTTCGTCGAACCGCTCGATTCCGAATGGACCGAGCAGTTGCAGGACAAGACGGGCATGACCGTGCGCATGTCCGTGGAAGGTGCCGATAAGGCCCGTAAAGCGCGTCCGGGGAAACTGCGCGTCACCAACCGCAACCGATCGTTCGACTTCGATGACGACGAAAACGGCGAGACCACCGACCTCTTGCTGAAGTCGATCGGCCGCAAAGTGATCTGGGCCGACGTGCAATCGTTAACCGACTGGAACACCGGCGCCACGGTCGACGGTCACCACGAGCTCTTCACGCTCATCATCAATCCCTACCAGAACCTCTTCCACTTTTACTTCGGCTCGCAGGCGGACGACTACGTTCGCAGCCTGATGCAGTTCATGGCCGTGCTCATCTGCCTGCTGCTGGTCTTCTACGCGCTGGCTGTGCTCTTCGCCGCGGTGCTGATCTTCTCCATCACGCGCGCCGTGAACCGCATCGAGAAGGGCACCAAGGCCGTCGAGCGCGGCGATTTCACCTACCGCATCGCCATGAAGCCGCACAACCAGCTCGGCGAGATGGCCAACTCGTTCGACCGGATGACCGAGTCGATCGCCACGCTGCTGGTGAACGTGGCCGAGAACGAGCGCCTGCAGAGCGAGATCGAGATCGCCGCATCGATCCAGCGCAACCTCCTGCCGAAGGAAGGCCCGCAGTTCCGAGGGGTGTCGTTCTCCGCGCACTTCGAGCCGACCGCATCGATCGGCGGCGACTACTACGACGTCTTCAACATCGACAAGACCCGCCTCGCCGTCGCCATCGGCGATGTTTCCGGCCACGGGCTATCGACCGGCTTGGTCATGGCCATGGTAAAAGCGGCCATCACCACGCTGGTCGAAGAGGGTGCCGAGGAAACCGCGCTCTTCCATCGACTGAACGATCTCGTCTTCCGCTCCACGGAACGTCGCGCCTTCATGACCTTGGCCTTCACGATCTTCGATCTGGAAAAAGGCACGATCCGCCACACCAACGCCGGCCATCTCTATCCCTATCTGCTGCGCGAAGGGCAGAAGCCGCGCGGCATCGAAGTCCCCTCGCTCCCCCTCGGCGTGCGCAGCACGATCAGCACGCACACCGCCGAAGTCGACCTGCAGGAAGGCGACGCCATCGTCTATCTTTCCGACGGCATCGTCGAAGCGCAGGACGAGCAGGGCGAACCGTTCGGCTTCGATCACCTGGAAGCACTCCTGTCGCAGTCGACGGAACGCTCTCCGAGCACAATCCGCGATCAGATCCTCGAAGCCGTCGCCCGCCACTGCGGCACCCGCCCCGCCGACGACGACCGCACCGTCATGATCCTCCGCTTCGACAACTTCCACCACGGAGTGGCCCGCGAAGCAATCGCAGTCCCGGTACTCGAAGAAGTAACGGTGTGACTGCGATCGCCTAAAGCGTCACGCGGAGCCGCGGAGATCGCGGAGGTTTTCTCCGCGTCCCCGCGTCTCCGCGTGAAAAAGGACTATTCGAGTACCACGATCACAACCCGCCGATTTTCCGCACGGCCTTTGCGCGTCTTGTTCGACGCTACCGGCAGCGTGTCGCCGTAGGAGATCGTCGACATACGGTTCAGCGGGAGCTGCGCGCCGCGGGAGAGGTAGCGGCGGACCTCGTCGGCGCGGCGTTCGCCGAGCTCGTCGTTCAGCTTGCGGCCGCCGGTGTCGTCCGTGTGGCCCTGGATCTCAATGTAGTACTGCTCGTTGAGCGCCTTCACCTTGCCGGCGAAGTCATCGAGGGCGGCCTGCGCGTCCTTGTTCAACTCGTACGAACCGACCTTGAACTTGATGCGGTCTTCCTTGAACGTCTGCTGGAAAACGACCTTGCCCTTCGCCAGCACGCCGGCTTCCTGCGCGCGCTTGAGGGCGTCCTTCGCTTCCGTGCTGAGTTGCGCCACGGCGGCGTCGGTCTGTTGCAGGTGCGTGTCGGTGGCCTTCTGCTTGTTCTGCAGATCTTCGACCTGACCTTCGACCGACTCGACCTTCTTCGCGGTCTGCGCCTGCGCTTCGGCGATCTTCTGATCGACCGATTTCGACGTCGCGCATGCGCCGAGTGTGGCGGCCAACGCCGTGGCCGTGAGGATGCGGATTCCAATACTCTTCTTCATCAACTTCCCTTCCTTTCCGTGTGTTTGTTTCGGGAGGCAACCAGGGGTGGCTCGGTGCCGAGGTACCCCGCGCGTACCCGGACGGCGCGCGCGCGGCCAGTGAGTTTCAGCGAGATCGTCCGGTACTTTACCCCACCCTTTCCGGTGGGAGCGAACCCGATCAGGTACTGCGCGCGGAGGTCGTCTTCGATGTGTGAGACGGCGTCCGCGATCTGTTGGGGTGTGTTTCCGAGGTAGAGCTTTCCGCCCGTAAGTGTGGCCACTTCGTTGAGCAGTCCGATATCCGAGAGGTCTTCGCGCGGACGCTTTTTCGGGTCCACCGGTGCGGCGGGCTCGTGCAGCCCGAGGGAGTAGATCGGAACCGAGATTCCCTGAAGCTGCTGCGCCAATGCACCACGGGTCAGCGACGACGCATTATCAATGCCATCGCTGAGGAGAATGATCGCGCGCGACGGATTGCGTCCGAGCTGACTGCGCTCCGGCATCGTCGCCAGCGCGTCGAAGAACGCCGTCTTGCCGTACGGCTTGACGTGGCCGAGAGCGCGCGTGATGTCGGCCGGATTCTCAGTGAACGGCGCGACCTCGACCGCCTGCGACTCCGCGAAAACGTACAGAGCGAAATCGTCGCCGGGACGGCGATGGCCGATCAGCGCCCCGATCGCCGCAAACGCCGAATCCATCTTCCCCGCCAGCGCCATCGAGCCGGAGCCGTCGAGCAGGATCGTGAACGACACCGGCGCGTTCTGCGACTTCTCGAACATGTCGCTGCGCACCGGCGATCCATCGACCGTCAGATTGACCTCGGTATCGCGCAGGTCGGTGATCGGACGTCCGTGATCGCCGAGGACCGTGAAAGGAATCATCACGTAGCCGACGGAAACCGACTCCGACAACGGCGCGACCACGCTTTGCGCGAACGCCGGCAAAGCGAGAAACAACAAGGCGCAGGCGAATACCCGGCTCATGCGGATCATGAACAAATAACTAGTTGCGACGCATTTCGGAAACTACTTCCAGGTCAGCGGGATGAACTTCTCATCGCCCTGCTGTGTCCGCTCCCATTTCAGGAAGTCGTAGTACCCGCAACGCTTGAAGTCGGGGTACTCGTGACAGACGCCGGGCCGGGCGTTGTAGATCGTGCAACGGCGCGCTTTGACGTCGAGAAACATGCAGACGCTGCCGTAGATCTTGTCCTTCTGATGGCGAAGAACCTGCTCGCCTTCGACGACCTTCGTGAAGCGCTTGGCCGCTACCTCAGGATCGAGGTCGAAATGCTTCGCCAGGCGATTTACGTCGCGCTTGTTCACGATGATGCGCGTGTAGCTGCAGCAGTACGCCGGGCACTTTGTGCAGTCGTAGGAAGCCATGTTGGAAGTGTACGGGAAGTGGCGGGGAGTGGGTAGTGTGTTGTCGGTTGTCGGTGGTGGGTTGTCTGTTGTCTGTTGTCTGTTGTCAGAAGAGATCATCTTGTCGCGTGCGTTACTGACAACAGACAACAGACAACCGACAACCCACCACCGACAACCGACAACCCACCGCAAAACGAGCCACTAACGAACCAACTATCATTGCCGCATGGACCACGCCGTTTCCCTCGTGCAGGCGTATCTGCAGCTCAACGGGTATTTCACTTCGGCCGAGTATCCGATCATCGCCGCGGCGGGACGCAACGGTTTCCGCACGCTGACCGACATCGACGTTCTCGCGTTTCGTTTTCCATCCGGGCTGCCGTCGCCGACGGCGTCGCACAAACGGACACCTCGCGCGCTCGACATGAGCGATGTCGATCCAGGCCTCGGCATTCCGCCGGACTCGATCGACATGGTGATCGGCGAGGTCAAGGAAGGACGCGTCGGCATCAACAGCGGCGCGCGAAATCCCGAAATCCTGAAGACTGTCATCAGCCGCCTCGGCGATGCGACGATTGATAGTGACGCTGTCGTCGCCGATCTCCTCGAACACGGCTCGGCTACCCTGCCGTCCGGATTCGCGATTCGTCTTATCGCCTTCGGCTCGTTCCCGCCCGGCGCGCCCGTCCCGCCGTGCCGGATCATCAGCCTCGGGCACGTGCTCGATTTTCTGCAGCGCTACGTGCGCAAACACTGGAGCATGCTGCGGCACTTGCAGTTCAAGGATCCCGCGTTTGGATTTCTGATGACGCTCGAAAAAGCGCGGCGCGGTGGCGCGGGACGGCGCGGCGAAGCAGGCGTCGAGATCGTGTCTTCGAAACCGCGTCCAGCGCACGACCGGCCGCCGCGGAGGTGACGCATTTCGTATCTGACTGACGATCCGATCGATGCCGCCACGCTCGTGAAACGCGTCATGCGTCCCTCCGACGGCGCGTACGTGCTGTTCGAAGGCGTCGTGCGCAATCACCATGAAGGCAAAGCGGTGGAGTCGATTTTTTACGACGCTTATCGCCCGATGGCAGAGAAAGAGATCGCGAAGATCGTCGATGACGTGCGGTGCGCGTATGCCGAGGTTGCGGTTGATGTCGTGCACAGGCTCGGACAGCTCGTCGTCGGCGATTCATCGATTGCCATCGTGGCCGCGTCGCCGCATCGTGCCGAGGCGTTTGAAGCGTGCCGGATGATGATCGATCGCATTAAAGAAACGGTTCCGATCTGGAAGAAGGAACGCGGACCCGGCGGCGAGGAATGGGTCGGCTGGCAGGGCAAGTGCTAGCATAGTGCCTGCACGGAGCAACGATGCCGACACTCACCATTCGTAACGTCCCGGATCAACTCGTCAAGTCTCTCAAGGCTTTGGCACGGAGTCGGCGTCGATCGATGGAGCAGGAGCTGCGCGAGTTGCTGGAAGCGCATCTCGCGGAACGGCGGTCTGTACTCGCGCAGATAGAAGCAGGATGGGCCAGGCAGACACGGCGACCGACGGTAAAAGAGGTCGACGCCTGGATCGGATTCGGCCGTTCGTGAACGCTGTCGTCGATACGAACGTCATCGCGTATTTCGTCCTCGGCACAGAGCCGTTCGTTGAAGAAACCCGGGAGTTTATGTCTCTGCTGGATGAAGCCTGGGCCCCGGCGCTTTGGGAGGCGGAATTCGCCAACGCTATCTGGATGGCAACTCGTCACAAGATTCTCAATGTCGATGACGCCCTCAACCGGCTGACGTTGGCGTCGGGCCTGGGCATTCACGTCGTCCCGATTCACACCCTGTGGCAGGGTGCGCTGGTTCGCGCGCATCTATCGAAGGTCGCCGTATACGACACGCTGTTTGTCGAGCTGGCAGCTCGTGAGCATCTCCCGCTTGCTACCTTCGACGCTGCGCTGCTGAAAGCGTTTCCGGAGATTGCCTTCCGCCCTGCAGCTCTGCTGTCGAAGTAGAGTTTCCGCCGACATGACCACTTCCCACAACGTTTCCGACCGCCAGCTCCCGCGCGGCGCTGGAGACGCGGCCGAGGTGCCGCCGATCCCAGCCGCGAGCGTGATCGTGTTGCGCGACGCGCCGCTGGAAGTGCTGATGATCCGGCGGCACTCGAAGTCGTCGTTCGTGCCGGATGCGTGGGTGTTTCCCGGGGGCGTCGTCGAACCGTCCGATGACGACGGAACAGAAATCGGAACGATGCGGATCGCTGCGGTGCGAGAGCTGTTCGAAGAGAGCGGCATCTGGCTCGGCGCACCGCTCGCCGACGCCGATGCGAAACGGCGTGCATTGCTCGCGGGCGAGATCACGTTCGCATCGCTCCTCGACGAATCGCCGCTGGATCTCGAAAAACTCGTCTGGACGTCGCGCTGGATTACGCCGGTTGGCGTTCCGAAACGATTCGACACGTACTTTTTCCTCACTGCCGTGGATCGCAACGCCGTCGCCTCGGCGGAAAACGTCGAAGCGGTCGAAGTGATCTGGATTCCGCCGGCCGAGGCGATCGAGAAACTGCAGATCGTTTTTCCGACGCAGAAGAATCTCGAAGCGCTGGCCGGATTCACCTCAGCTGAGGAGTTACTCGCGTCGCGCCGAGGAGCGGAGGTAGCGACGACGCGGCCGGTGCTGATCGTCGAAGGCGGAAAGAAGAAAATCATCCTGCCGTGATCATCCGCGACATCACCGCTCCGAATCCTGGCGCGTTCACGTTGAGTGGAACGCGGACGTATCTCCTCGGCGAATCGGGGGTGATCGATCCAGGTCCGGCCATCGATTCGCACATTGACGCGATTCGAAAGGCGATGCCGAAGCTGACGACGATTCTGATCACACATCGGCATGGCGATCACGCGCCAGCCGCGGTGCCGCTGAAGAGAATGACCGGCGCAAAAATCCTCGCGCCGCGTGGTGTGCTTGATGACACGCTTGTCGATCAGCGCGTCGGCGGCGGCGAGACGATCGCGATCGAGGACGAAATGCTCGAAGTGATCGCCACGCCGGGACACACCGCTGAACACGTCTGCTTCCTGACTTCGGCCGGCGATCTCTTCACCGGCGACACCGTCCTCGGCGAAGGAACGACCGCGATCTTTCCGCCGGACGGTTCGATGCGCGACTACATCGCGTCGCTGCGGCTCCTGCTCACGCACAATCCGAAACGGATCTTTCCCGCGCATGGACCAACGCGCGATGATGCCGCCACCTTGATCGAACAATATATTGCCCATCGTTTGGAGCGGGAAAAACAAGTGTTCGACGCCCTCGCGAACGGCGCGTCCTCGGCGGCAGCGATGCGGCTGCGCATCTATCCCGATCTCGATCCGCGTCTTCACGGCGCGGCGGAGATCCAGATCGCGGCACACTTGATCAAGCTCGTCGAGGATGGACGCGTCATCGAGCGCGGAGACTCCTACGCCATACAATGACGCCCGCAATGACGCACAAAGACTTCATCGAAATTCACGACTACAACGCGGACGAGGTTCGCCAGATCTTCGAAATCGCGCGCGACATGAAAGCGAATCCGGAGAAGTACCGCGATGCGCTCAAGGGCAAGACGCTGGCGATGATCTTCGAGAAATCGTCGACCCGAACGCGCGTCTCGTTCGAAGTGGGGATGTTCCAGATGGGCGGCCACGCGCTCTTTCTTTCGTCGCGCGACATCCAGATCGGACGCGGCGAGCCGATTTACGACAGCGCGAAAGTTCTCTCGCGCTACGTCGACGGAATCATGGCCCGTACCTTCGCGCACAAGACGGTGACCGAGCTGGCCGAGTACGCGAGCGTGCCGGTCATCAACGGACTGACCGATCTTTCGCATCCGCTGCAGGCCATGACCGATTACTTCACCGCCTGGGAGCACCTCGGCGAGCTCAAAGGCCGCAAGCTCGCCTACATCGGCGACGGCAACAACATGGCCCACTCGCTGATGTTCGGCGCGTCGAAAGTGGGGATGCACATCTCCGTCGCCACGCCGCCGAGTTACGCGCCCGATCCGATGGTGATCGCGCAGTCGCAGGGCGACGCGGATTACGCCGGCACAAAGGTCACCATCACGACGTCGATCGACGAAGCCGTCCGCGACGCCGACGTCGTCGAAACGGACGTCTGGGCCTCGATGGGGCAGGAAGCGGAAGCGCAGAAACGGCAGAAAGACTTCGAAGGATGGATGGTCGATGCGCGCGTGATGTCGCTCGCGAAGAAGGACGCGATTTTCATGCACTGCCTTCCCGCGCATCGCGGCGAGGAAGTGGCCGGCGAGGTCATCGACTCGCCGCAATCCGTCATCTACGACGAGGCCGAAAACCGCCTGCACGTGCAGAAGGCAATCATGTACGTGTTGATGAGGAAGTAGATCAGTGATCGGTAGATCAGTGGATCAGGGAACCCTGACGTCAACTGATCGCGTGACCACTGATCTACTGATCCACTAATCTACTGATCCACTACAAATGCCTGACGCACAAACCCGGCACACGCGCGGCCTGACCGTCGTCATCATCCTCGGCGTGATTTTTTTCGCGCTGCTGGCGCTGCTGATCCTGCGCAGCGGGAAGCACGGCGACGCGCCGCCGCCGGCGTCAGAAAATCTGTCGGTCCTTTCGCTGCGTCTGCGGCTGCGCACGCAGCCGACGGCGAATGCGCCCGTCGTGGCGACGGCGACGAACGGCGAAAAGCTGATCGTGCTCGAAGACCGCGGCGCGTGGGTTCGCGTGCAGGACGACGACGGCATGACCGGCTGGGCGGAGCGCAATTCGTTGGAGCGCACATCCGAGCGCGAGAGGCGGCTGGCGCGTTACGAGGCGATCCGCAAGCTGCCGGCGCTCAACGCCCTCGTCAGCGCGCGCACGCCGCTCTACGCCGGGCCCGGCATCTTCTATCCGATCATCGGCGAGCTGTCCGCCGAAACGCAGGTGAAGGTCTACACGCGCGACCACGATTTCTATGCGCTCGATCACGACAACCAGATCGCCTACGCGGACGTCGATGCGATCGACGTCAGCTCCGCCGGAACGCGCCAGGTCGAAGTGCATACGGATACGACTGCGACTGACACGGCCGCCACCACATCCGCGGCGACGCCGACGGAAACCGAGGCGCAGCCGCCAACGGAGAATGCGCCAGCCGAGGTGCATGTGGCGACGGACAACGGAGGGGTCTACTCCGCGGTGCCGGCGGGGGGAACGCAGCCGGAGGAAACCGATCGCGTCGTTCCACGCTATCCAATGATGGCGCGCCGCGCCGGGATTCAGGGGCCGGTGGTCGTCCGCGGAATCGTCCGCCGCGACGGCACCATCGACAACGTGGAAGTCATCCGCGATCTCCCCTACGGCCTCGGCGAAGCCGCCCGCGACGCGGTCAGCCAATGGCATTTCCGCCCGGCGACAGTTCGCGGTGAGCCGATCGATGTGTACTACACGGTGACGGTCAACTTCCGGCTTCAGTAGCGCGAGAGCTAAAGGGAACGGGTTCACGCGGAGTCGCGGAGGCGCGGAGAGAATCAGACAACTCCGCGTCTCCGCGCCTCCGCGTGACAAGGTTCCTGGAGGAATGGCAGATCGTGAATTCGTCGTTCCTTGCTAACTCCATGTCCCGCTTCACGTTCCCTGACACTCACGGCGATCTCCTCGGCGCGCATATTTCGACCAAGGGCGGACTGCACACCGTCTTCGATCGCGCCACCGAGATCAACGCCTCGGCCATCGCGCTGTTTGCGAAGAATGGGAATCAGTGGAAGGGAAAGGCGATGTCCGAGGAAGACATCGCTGTTTTCGCAGGCAAGCGCACGCTGCGTCCGGTGCTCACGCATGCCTCGTATCTGATCAACCTCGCCACCACCAATCCCGACTTTCATCGCAAGTCGATCGAGGCGATGATCGACGAGCTCGATCGTGCGGAGCGGCTCGGCATTCATGCCGTCGTGCTGCATCCGGGCGCGCACATGGGGGCGGGTGTGGACGCCGGCATCGAGCAGATCGCGCGGTCGCTCGATCAGATTCATGCAGCGATTCCGAACCATAAGGTCGTCACGCTGCTGGAGACCGCGGCCGGACAGGGCTCATGCCTCGGCTGCACGTTCGAAGAGCTCGGGCGGATCATCGCGCTCGTCGACGACAAGCAGCGCGTCGGCGTCTGTTTCGATACCTGCCACGTCTTCGCCTCGGGATACGAGCTCCGCAACCGTGACGACTACGAGCGGACGATCGATGCACTCGCGATGCACGTCGGCATCGAAAACGTCGGCGCGTTTCATCTCAACGATTCGAAGAAACCGCTCGGCTCGCGCGTCGACCGGCATCAACACATCGGAGACGGCGAGATCGGCGTCGAGGCGTTTCGCTTTCTGTTGAACGATCAGCGTTTTCGCGGCATCCCCAAGCTCCTGGAAACGCCGAAGCCGATCGAGCACGAGTCGGATCGGAAGAATTTGACCCTGCTGCGGAGCCTCCTGTCATTCTGAAGAGCGCGTTGAGGATCTGCGAGACGGACGTTGACGCCCGACACAGCCATGGCATGGTATCTGCCAAATTCTGCACGATTGGATACAGCCATGGCAGGGTACCTATCCAATTCTGCACATTGGACACAGCCATGGCCAATGTGGTGGCTCAATATTGAAGGATAATTCCAGCCATGGCAGTGTTCAAGGTACGTCAAGTCGATATTTTCACATCCATGGTAGGGTGGACCCCTGACTTTTCAGGGTCTGACCCTGCCACGGTAGGGTAGACCTCTGGTTTTTCAGGGTCAACCAACGTCCACGGATGGTGGGTAACGGTGCGCTTCTCATCACTGCGCACCTTTGGATAAATTCGATACACTCCGCGGCCTATGACACAGCCGCAATCAGGCACGCGCATCGACTATCGCGACGGCAAACTTGTCGTCCCCGACGATCCCATCGTTCCATTCATCGAGGGCGACGGCACCGGCACCGACATCTGGCGTGCCACACAGTTCGTGCTCGACGGAACCGTGGCCAAGGTTTACGGCGGCAAGAAGAAGTTTCACTGGTTCGAAGTGCTGGCCGGCGACAAGGCCTTTGCCGCGACGGGCGAATACCTGCCGCAGGCGACGCTCGACGCCATTCGCGATTACCGCGTCTCGATCAAAGGTCCGCTTTCGACGCCGGTCGGCGGCGGCATCCGCTCGCTCAACGTCACGCTGCGGCAGGTGCTCGACCTCTACGCCTGCGTGCGGCCGGTCCGCTACTTCGAAGGCGTCCCTTCGCCGGTGAAAGAGCCGGGCAAAGTGGACATGGTCATCTTCCGCGAGAACACCGAGGACGTGTATGCGGGTATCGAGTGGCCTGCGGAGTCCGAGGGTGCGCGCAACATCATCGGATTCCTTAATTCGCTGGAGCGGCGCGGCGGCAGCAAGATCCGCGAAGGGTCGGCCATTGGCATCAAGCCGGTCTCCGAGTTTGGCTCGAAGCGGCTGGTGCGTAAAGCGATCGAGTACGCGATCGCCGCGAAGCGCGACTCGGTCACGCTCGTGCACAAAGGCAACATCATGAAATTCACCGAGGGCGCGTTCAAAGACTGGGGCTACCAGCTTGCGCGCGACGAATTCGGCGATGTCACGATTCCCGAGTCCGAGGTTGGCGCGGACGGCGCCGGCGGGCGGATCATCATCAAGGATCGAATCGCCGACTCGATGTTCCAACAGGTGTTGCTGCGGCCGAGCGAGTACTCGGTCATCGCCACGACGAACCTCAACGGCGACTACCTCTCCGACGCGCTCGCCGCGCAGGTCGGCGGCCTGGGCATGGCGCCCGGCTCGAATGAATCCGACGAAGTGGCCATCTTCGAGGCGACGCACGGCACCGCGCCGAAATACGCAGGCAAAGACATGATCAATCCCGGCTCGCTGATTCTGTCAGGCGTGATGATGCTGCGCCACATGAAGTGGTGGGACGCCGCGGACGCCATCGAGCGCGCCATCGCGAAAACGATCGCGCAGAAGAAGGTCACGTACGACCTCGAACGGCAAATGGAAGGAGCTACGAAGGTCTCCACCAGCGAATTTGGTAGAGCCATCGTCGAAAACATCTAGGCCGCAACCAGCCTGAACACTTGTAAAGGCATAGTGGCAGAGCCTGGGGCAACCAACGCCGCCGGCCGTTCCGGCCCGGCCCGGATCGCGGTAAACTTCCGCGCATCCGGAGGACCATCATGAAACGTGCGCTGCTCGTTGCGGTCGTCGCATTGGTTCCTGTCGCCGTGCTCGCCCAGGGCGCGCCCGATCTGATCATTCATCACGCCAAGGTCTTTACCGGCGATCCCGCGCATCGATTCGCCGAGGCCGTGGCCATTCAGGGCAACAAGATCGTCGCGGTCGGGACCAATGCCGCGATCACGGCGATGGCAGACGACAAGACCAACCGCCTCGATGCCGGCGGGCGCGTCGTCGTCCCGGGCTTCAACGACGCGCACACGCATCAGGGACCACGTCCCGAGGGCTACACGTTGTCGATCGATCAGGACGCGACGTGGCCGCTCCTCAGCGCTGCGCTGGCAAACGCCGCGGATGAAAACCCGGGCGACATCTGGGTCTACGGCACGATCGGTCCGAAGCTGCTCGCCGATCCTGCCGTAACGGCGCAGGCGCTGGACAAAGTGGCCGGGCACCGCAAAGTGATCCTGAGTGCGTGGACCGGGCACGGGATGATCATGAATACCGACGCGCTCAACGCGCTGCGCATCCGCGACACGGCGGTCGATCCGGCCGGCGGCAACTTCGAGCGCGACGCAAACCGTCATCTGACCGGAAGAATGTTCGAGTACGCCGGCTGGACGGCGGAGCGGCGGCTGGCCGACAGCGTTTCCGACGACGACGCCATCGTTCAGCTCAAAACCTACTCCGACCAGGCCCTCGGCTTCGGCATCACGTCGATCCAGAACATGTCGATGGGCTCGCTGACGCGCTACGAGAAAGTGGAACGGCACGGACCCGCGCCGATTCGCATCCGCATGATTCGCATTCCGATCAGCGAGAGCGCGGCACGCGATACGAGCGAAGGCGCGACACTGCCGACAACGTCACGCGAACGGCCGCTGTCGATCATCAGCGGCACGAAGTGGATCCTCGACGGCACGCCGGTCGAGCAAGGCGCCGCGGTGCGCACGCCGTATCCCGGAACCACGGACAAGACGGGAAAGCTCAACTTCTCGCCCGAAGAGCTTAAGGTGATCATGAAGGAAGCGTTCGACTCGAAAGAGCAGACGCTGCTACACGTTGCAGGCGATCGCACCGCCGCCGCGGTCTTCGAGGCCATGCGCGCGGTCGGTCCGGCCGAGGAATGGCGCAAGAAACGCGTCCGCTTCGAACACGGCGATGGCCTGCATCCCGACCTCATCGCGCTCGCAAAGGAATTCGGCGTGGTCGTCGTCGTCAATCCGGCGCATGTCATCGCGCGCTCGATGTATCCGAAGGGTCCGTACATGCCGGCCAGGTCGCTGTTGAAGGCGGGCGTGCCGCTGGCGATCGGTTCCGACGGCCCGATGAATCCGGGATTGAATCTGCAGCTCATCACCACCATGCCCGGCAATGAGGCCGAAGCGATCACGCGCGAAGAAGCGGTGGATGCATACACGCGCGGCGGCGCCTTCGCGGAGTTTGCTGAAAACGAAAAGGGGAGCATCGCCACGGGCAAGGTCGCGGACATCGCGGTGTTGTCGCAGGACATCTTCAAGGTTTCCGCCGACGCCCTTCCCGACACGACGAGCGTGTTGACCATCGTCGACGGCAAGATCGCGTATGACGGCGGAGCGATCAATACCCACAAGGACAAGCCGGTAATCATTCCGGCGGCGCTGGGAATGGGTCCGGGCGTATGATGTTGCGTCTCCCGACATGCGCCGTATCGTTTTAGCGTCCGCCTTCGTTTTCGCGCTCGTTGCCGCGCGGCAGCGCTCCGTGCTGCATCCGCCCGCGCCGCAGCTGACCGACGGTCCGACGTTCAACAAGGAAGTCGTCCGCATTTTTCAGAACCGCTGCCAGAGCTGCCATCACCCCGGCGACATCGCGCCGTTCTCGCTGATGACGTACGCCGATGCGGCGCCGCACGCCGACGCAATCAAATACATGACGCAGACGCGCCAGATGCCGCCGTGGAAGGCGACGCCTGCCTGCGGCGATTTCGCCGACGCGCGCGTGCTCGCGCAGGACGAGATCGACACGATCTCCAAATGGGTCGACAACGGCACGCCGCAGGGCGACGTCGCCGATCTTCCGGCGCCGAAAAACTTCGACGGCGGCTGGGCACTTGGACAGCCCGACCTCGTGCTGTCGTACCCCGAGGCCTATAAGCCGCCGGTGACCGGCGACATGTACCGCTGCTTCCCCATTCCGACGAATCTTCCGGCCGACATGTACGTCTCGGCCATCGACATCAAGCCGGGCGACCGCGAGACGGTGCATCACGTCATCGCGTACATCGACACGACCGGTGACTCGCAGAAGCTGGACGACGCAGATGCCGGTCCGGGCTACACGTCGTTCGGCGGTCCGGGCTTCACGATCTCCACCTCAAGCCTCGGCGCGACCAGTCTCGGCGGCTGGGCTCCCGGCGCGCGTCCGGTCGTGCTGCCCGAAGATGTGGCGCTCTCGCTGCCGGCGCAATCGCGCGTCGTGCTTCAGGTTCACTACCACCCGCACGGCATCAAGACCATCCCCGATCAGACCCAGATCGGCATTTACTACGCCAAGAAGAAGCCGAAACAGCTCATCTACATCCTGCCGTTGATCAACCAGGACTTCACCATTCCGCCGAACGACGCGAACTACAAAGTGCCCGCGACGTATACGGTCGGCTGGCCCGCGCACCTTTACCTCATCGCGCCGCACATGCACCTCCTCGGCCGCAAGATGAATGTGACGGCAACGCTGATCACCGGCGAGAAGAAGTGCCTGATCAACGTCGACGATTGGGACTTCAACTGGCAGGGGCAGTATCGCTACAGCGAGCCGATACCGATTCCGTACCACACGAAGTTGTCGCTCGAAGCGACCTACGACAATTCGGAAGGCAACTGGCGCAATCCGAACAATCCGCCAAAAGCCGTTTCGTGGGGCGAGCAGACCACCGACGAAATGTGCATCGCCTTCCTCGGCGTGACGCTCGACGGCATCACGCTAGGCCAGTCGCTGCCGAAGACGGAAGTGTTCAAGCAGGACCGGTAAGCGCCTGTCATCCTGAGGCTGCCGAAGGCGTTGGAGCGCGAAGCGCGGAACGCCGGAGGACGGCGAAGGATCTCAAGCTTCCCAAGCTGCGTTGAATCCCAGCGGGTTTCCGCCAGAGTTGCGCATCTTGAGATCCTTCGCCGTCCTGCGGCGCTCCGCCTTCGGCTACGACGCCTCCGGCGGCTCAGGATGACAAATTCGGCGTACACTTCTCTCCATCCCTATGCCATCCGATCGCGAGAGCGTGCTGCGCTTCGATCTCGCAGTGCAGAAGAGCCATGTGCTCGCCTACACGGCGGCGTTCCTCACCTCGCTGGCCGGCTACGCGCTGGGCGTCTTCGTCCTCAACATCCCCGCGGCCGTTGCGGTGTGGCTCATTTCGCTGGCGTGCCCGGCGGCGATTTACGCGCTTTTTCAACGCGGAATCTCGCGTCAGATCCTGAATCCGATCTGGATCGTTGCGGATCTCCTCCTCGTATCCGTCTGCGTCTACGGCACCGGCGGAATCGGGAGTCCGTGGTTCATCTGGTATCTGGCCTCGGCGGCCGCGACGGCCTTCGCGGTCGGCAAGCGTGCCTCGTACATCGTCTGCGCCGCCAACGCCGCCGCCTACATCGCCGTGCTGATGGCGATGGGGCAGGCGTGGTTCGTCAATGACGTCCTGCTCCTCGCCGCGGCGCGGATGGTCTTCCTTTTCGGCGCGTCATTCTTTTTCCTCGGTGGCATCGCGAACCTGCAGCAGAAACGGCTGGTCATCCGTCAACTTGAAAACGAACAGGCGCGCGAGCTTGCCGAACTGACGCGGCTCACCGAGGAGCTGCAGCGGCGCGGCAACGAACTGGAGGACGCCAGCCGCCGCATTCAGGAGGCCGACCGGCTGAAGAGTCAGTTCCTGGCGAACATGAGCCATGAGCTGCGCACACCGATGAACTCGATCATCGGCTTCTCGGAGATCCTGATCGAGCGCCTGAACGGCTCGATCGATCCGAAACACGTCAGCTTCCTCCGCCACATCCTCACCTCGGGTCAGCACCTCCTCGGCATCATCAACGACATCCTCGACCTGTCGAAAATCGAGGCCGGCAAGATGGAGGTCTTCGCGGAGAAGTTTGACGTGCGGCCGGTCATCGAGAGCGTCTGCACCGTCATGCGCGGCATGGCCAAAGCCAAAATGCCGACGTTCGTCATCGAAGCCGACGGCGCGCTGCCGCCGATCGAGACCGACCTCGCCAAGTTCAAGCAGATCCTCTACAACCTGCTGTCGAACGCGATGAAGTTTTCGCCCGCCGAGTCGCCGATCACGATCCGGGCGATGGCCGTCGACGAGACGATCACCATTTCCGTGCGCGATCAGGGCATCGGCATCGATCCGAAAAATCACGACGTGATCTTCGAGGAGTTTCGCCAGATCGACGGCAGCGAACGCCGCCAGTTCGGCGGCACAGGCCTCGGTCTCGCGCTGGTCAAAAAGTTCGTGCAGCTTCAAGGCGGATGGATCCGCGTCGAAAGCGCGCCTGGAAATGGTAGCACGTTCTCCTTCACGCTGCCGATCCATTCGCGCGCCGCGGTCGTGAGCCGCATCCCCGAGCTCGTCCCGTCCGAGCCGCGAGCAGAACGGGTTCTGGTGGTCGAGGACGATGCCCACGCCTACGACCTGATCGCGACGGCGCTCAACTCCGCCGGCTATCTCTCCGTCCGCGCCCGCCACGGCGACGAAGCGATCCGCCTCGCGCGCGAAGCCCGCCCGATCGCAGTCACACTCGACCTCGTCCTCCCTGGCGTCGACGGATGGGAAGTGCTGAAAACGCTCAAGAGCGACGCCGCCACGCGCGACATCCCGGTGGTGATCATCTCCCGCGTCGACGAACGCGACCTCGGCGTAGCCCTCGGCGCCGACGACTACTTCGTCAAACCGGTCGACCGCGATCGCCTTCTCAACCGCGTCCGCCAATTGACGACGTCGGACCAATCAAAAACCCGCCTGCTTCTCATCGACGACGACACCTCACTCCACGAGCTCCTTGACGAGGAGCTGACTCGCCTCGGCTACACAATCGAAAGCGCCTTCAACGGCGAAACCGGCTTCGCCGCCGCCAAAGCGAACACGCCCGACGTGATCATCCTCGACCTGATGATGCCCGGCATGTCCGGCTTCGAAGTGGCCGGCCTTCTCAAAGACCACCCGTCGACCGCGCGCATCCCGATCCTCGTCCTGACGTCCAAAGAAATCTCCGCCGACGATCGCCGAGAACTGCAATCCAAGGTCGCCGCCTGCGTGCAAAAGGGAAAAAGTGCGCGGGACCAGCTGGTGGCGGAGATTCGGCGTTTGCGCAGTTCGAATCTGCGCCCATCTGCGTAATCTGCGAATTTCACCGCGTGAAATCGTCGTAGACCGCGCGAGCGATCTGGCTCACCACGCGCAGCGCGACGTCCTCGTCCTGCTGGGCGGGCTTCTTCGTGAAGATCGCGATGGCGATGTGGTGCTTGCCGTCGGCCGAGGTGATGATGCCGACGTCGTTGAAGACGCCGGGCATCGTGCCGGTCTTGTGCGCGACGACGGCACCAGTCGGAAGCGCTGAAGCCAGGCGAACGGGGTTGTGCGACGCGGTCATGAAGTGCGCGAGGAGATCGTGGCTGGACGGCGTGAGGCCGTCCTTCCGCTTCGCGAATGCGGCGAGCAGCCGCACCATCCCGTCGGGCGTGGCGGTATCGCGAACGTCGCGCACATAGGCGGCAATACCGTGCGCGGCGATCGCTTCGGCGGTGTCATTTTCCGGACGGTCGACGCGAACACCGTCGCCGTCGAGGCCGTGAAGGCGCGCGGTGATGGCGGCGGCGCCGAGGCGGCGGATGAAGTAGTCGACGGCAGTGTTGTCGCTTTCGACCACCATCAGCTCGACGAGGCGGCGCACGGTCACCGTCACCGCCTTGCCGTTCGCAGAATCGCGCAGCGGGCTGTGTCCGCGCGAGAACTGCGCTGGCTGGATCGTGATCGCGTCGTCGAGTTTGAACTCGCTGGCGTCGACGCGTTGCAGCACGACCAGCGCGACCGGGAACTTGAAGACGCTGGCCATCGGGAAGTGGTCGTCGCCGTGAATGCTGATGCGGCGGCTGGATTCGAGATCGATCGCAGTCACGCCGACGGTTGCGTCGGTCTGCGCGGCAATCGTTGCGATCTTCGACTGCAGCGTTGCGAACAACAGAAGCGCGGTGATGATCATGGTGAACGGAACGCCCTTTCATACCCCGTCATCTCAACGTATCCGCGGCCATTGACGGCCACGTTGCCAAAAGATCCTGCGGCGTCGACGGCGCCTTCCCAGTACGTCACGCGCGTCGAGCCGCTTGTGACCAGCTCCTGATCCTTCATCACCGGCTGGAGAGTGAGGGTGATGCCGAAGGAGGGAATGGCGATGCGCCAGCCCATCGGGTACGTCGCACCCGATTTCTTCGAATGCCACGAGCCCGACGGCGTGATCGAAATCTGTTCGCGGCGGAGGTGGATGACGTTGCCTTCGCTGCTGATCAGCGAGCCGGAGGAGGCCGGGTCGGGCGTGCCGTCTTTGCGGCGGATCTGGTAGAGCATCAGCTCCGCGTCGTTGTCGAGTTGGACGGAGAACCAGTCCCATCCCTGCTGGCTCTCGCGCAGGCCGGAGCTGCCGAACTCGTGATCCATCCAGGCGGCGCCGTGGCAGTTCGCGCCGTTCACGCGGCCGCGCACTTCGAGACGCGTCATCGAGTAGTAGTGCGACGCGTAGCCCGGGCCCTCGGCCTTCACGCTGACGCCGTTCTCGCCGTGGATGGCCGGCGCTTTGCGCGACGTCATGATCAGATCGATGGCGTCTTTGCCGCCGTAGCCGATGATGCGCCACGAGCCGTCGGCGAGTGTGACCGCGCGCCATCCTTCGTTGAAGACATCGAGCGTGCCCGCGGCCGCGCCGGCAGTAAACGGCGACGTCCGATTCAGCTTCTCGTAGTAGCGGAACTCGTTCGCGGCGACGTCGGTGATCGCAAAGTGCGCGAGCGAGAGATTGCGCAGATCCCATCGCGTTTTCGGATCCGTTCCGGGAGGCACCACGCCGACGCGGAAGAACGTCAGCTCGAAGCCGTAGCGTTTGCCGGCGTCCGTTTCGAGATGGCCCGTGTAGTACCACCACTCGGTCTTGTAGTCGTCGTGCGTGCCGTGGTCGCGCGGGAACGAATAGTCGTAGCCAGGCAACGCCGGTTGGAACTGGGTCGCCGTCTGCGCGGCCAATGTTGAATGTTGAATGTTGAATGTTGAATGAAGAAGCAACGCGGCGATTGCCAGGCGCCGTTTCCATTCAACATTCAACATTGAACATTCAACATTCAACATTCGGCGGTCATAATATGCGCTCACCAATGGCCGAGACCGTCGCACGAACGCGCTTCCGCACCGTTGCCGCGGAAGGGAGCATTCCCATCGATGCCGACGATCTCGTTGCGCTGGCGCGGCGCTATGCCGATCAGGGGATGTACGACGAGGCCATCCATCTGTACGAGATGGCGGAGAAGCTCAAGCCTGGCTCGGTGGCCGTGCGCATCAACCTGGCGCGCGCGCGCGATCTCAAATCGCAGGCCGAGGCGTCAAGGTATGAGACGGTGCGGCAGGATGTGGATGCGCAGCGGGCGCGCGATGAAGTCGATGCTTCGCAGTACGTCGGACTGGCGCAGTACTACATGGCCAAGGACCAGACCTCGAAGGCCATCGAGCTGCTCGAAATCGCCAAGCTGAAAACGCCGAACAACTACCGCCCCTACGAAATCCTCGGGCGCCTTCACTACTCGCAGGGCGAATGGGACGCCGCGCACGACGAGATCGTCAAGGCGCGCAAGCTCAATCCATTCGACCGCGGACTGGCCGAGATTTCCGGACGTGTCGAATTCGAGCTGCGTAACTTCGACCGCGCGCTGGAGGACTTCGTCGACGCATTCCTTCTCTCCACCGATCAGAAGGGCGAGAGCACTGAGCCGGTGCGGCGCATGATCAACACGCTCAAGCGCATGGAGAACATCGAGACGAAGGAGCTGAACGCGCGCATCAAGCAGCGCGTCGAACAGCTCCAGCTCTGCACCGAGCGCCTGGAGCTGCGCAAGGACAACCTCTTCAAGCTCGAGTCGAAGAAAGGGCTGCGCGAGATCATTCAGAAGATCACGCGCGACGCCGAGACGCGCGACAACCTCATCACCATGGCCGCCGACCTGCGCGCGCTGACGGTATTTCAACATATCAAAGACGAGCAGCTCATCCGCTTGTCCAAGTTCGCACGCGTGGAAGCGCTCGAAGAAGGCGGCAGCGTCTTCCGCGAGGAAGACCGATCGATGGATTTTTATGTCGTCAAAGACGGCCGCATCGAGATCCGCAAGGACACGCCCTTCGGTCCGCAGATTCTCGGCTCGCTCACGTCCGGCACGATCTTCGGCGAGATGAATTTCATCGACCGCACGCATCGCTCCAGCGACGCCGTGGCCGTCGTTCCGTCGAGCTGCTTCACGTTTTCCTTCAGCGCGCTCGACTCGCTCATGGATGAGGACAAGCAGCTCGCCGTCGGCCTGCACTGGGCCTTCTGGCGTTCGCTCACCGAGAAAGTGCGCGATGCCAACGAGCAGCTCAAGTTGTTTTTCCAGGAGGACGCCAAGAAGGGACAGGGCCGCAAACGCGTCGAAGGGACGCGCGAGATGCAGCAGGTCACCGTCAAGTCGGAAGACAAGGTCGACCTCTTCAAGGAGCGCGGGCTCTCCGCCGGTGAAATGAAGCTGCTGGCGACGTTCTCCAGCGAGGAGCGCTTCAAGGAAGGGTCGATGGTCTTCCGCGAGGGCGAGCGTGGCGAGAAGCTCTACATCGTCCTCGACGGCCGCGTGCGCATCTCGAAATTCATCCCAGGCGTTGGCGAGGAAGCGCTGGCCGTGCTCGACCGCGGCGACTTCTTCGGCGAGATGGCGCTGATCGACGACAAGGCCCGTTCCGCCGACGCGAAAGCGCATGACGGCGACGCGACGGTGCTGTCGATCGACCGCGCAACGCTCAACGAGATCCTGTCAATGGATCCGCACGCGTCGCTGCAGTTCCTGAATCTTCTCTGCCGGATGATCAGCCGACGCCTGCGCGAGATCAACGAGAAGATCGTGCAGTGGAAGTACATGTCTGGCGGCTTCTGAAAAGGCGTTTCACCACAAAGACACAAAGGGCACAAAGGGATTTCTTTGTGTTCTTTGTGTCTCTGTGGTGTAAAGCTTTTCCAATCGCGCTATCCGCAGCTCTTTCGAAAATCCGCGCACGACGTGCTCCCGCGCATTCGCGGCCACGCGCTTGCGGTGCGGCTCGTCGTCGATCACCTCGGCGATCGCGCGCGCCAGCGGCGCCACTTCCTTCGCCGGAATCAGCCAGCCCACCTCGGGTGACGAAACCAGCTCGCGATTTCCGCCGCAGTCGGTGGCGATGACCGGCTTGCGCATGGCCATCGCCTCGCGGATCGTGCCGGTGATCCCGGTGCCCGCCCACGACGCGTCCACGACCAGATCGCACGACGCGAAAACGTTCGGCATGTCGTCGCGATACTCGACGGCCGTCACGTGCGACGCCACCCCGCGCTCGCGCGCGTACGCATCGACCTCGGCCTGCTCGCCCGCATCGCGGCAGCCAATCAGCGCCAGGTGCGCGTGCGGATGCGTCGGGAGGATCGAGGCGACGGCATCGACCAGCTCCTTCCAACCCTTCCACGCCCGCACGCCGACCTGCGCAATGAGGAAGCGGTCGTCGTCGATGCCTTTCTCGCGGCGAAATGCGCGCGCATCCCATTTGTCGGGATCGAAGAGCGCGACGTCCGTCCCCGCATAGATCACCACCACCTTCTCGCGCGGTAATCCGCCGCTGGATACGATCACGTCCTTGATCTGCTCGCAGACCGTGACCACGCGGCTGACGCGCCGCGTGCGGTACTTGATGCGGTTCCAGACATCGAGCGGAAACGAAACACCGCGATTGACGACGAACGCGCGCACCGGCTGCATGAACGTCGCCGCCAGCGCGAGCGAGTGCGCGACGCCCTTGTGCACGTGCACAGCATCCGGCTTCACGTCGCGAAACAGCCTGCCGAGCTTCCACGCGCTGACGACGTCAAATTCGTGACTCATTGGGAGGCCAACGAATTGCACGTCCGCCTCGGCGGCCTTCGACGCCAGCACCGCGTCCGGCCGGCTGACGATCGTCACCTCGTGTCCGCGCTCGCGCAAACCGGCGGCGGCCTGAAACATCTGGTGCACCGAACCGGTGTTGAACTGATTGAACTCGAGAATCTGAAAGATGCGCATCGGCGAGGGCGCGGATTGTAGCGGCGGTAGCGGGAAGCGCGCACTTGCTATATCGTTTCCGGTCCCCGGAACTGCCTAAACTACTGACGACAATGACCGACAAACCGAAATCCGAGATCAAGGTCACCGATAAGCGAATCTTCACGGCCGAGGGGGAGATTCGCGAAGAATTTCGGGAGGAGATCAAGGCAGGGGATCCATTCGCCGCCAAACCGGCTGACAAACCGGCCGCGCCGAAAGAAGCGCCAGCGGAGCGGCGGCAGACGCCGGATCCACAGCCGCCTCCGGGCGGCGAGCGCCGCAACAAATCGATCGCCGACAAAGCGCAGAATCCCGGCACTCCGTTCGCCGACTTCGTCGAGCCGCTCATCGCGCAGGCCTACGTCTCGCTCGGCATGTTGCGCGATCCGTACGGCCAGAAGCCAAAGATCGACGTCGCCGCGGCACGGCAGATGATCGAGATGGTGACCATGCTCAAGGACAAGACGGCGGGCAACCTGACGCCGGACGAAGACGATTTTCTCTCGACGCATCTTGGAGAATTGAAGCTCGCGTTCGTACAGCGAACGAAAAGCCTCACATGAAACTCCGCCTCTTCCTGCTCCTCGCCGCGTCCGCGTGCCTCGGCTCATTGGCGGCACGGGCGGAGGAGCTTGCGCCGCGCGACATCTGGCCGCAGGCGACGGCGGCGGCGGATTCGGGCAACGCCGACGCGGCGGCCAAGAAAACCTCGCAGCTCACCGAGGCGGGAAAATCGCTCGGCATTCGGACGTATCCCGTCTACGCGATTTCGGCCAGCGCGTTGGCGCGGCAGGCGGCGAAACAGGGGAACAAGTCCGCTGCCGAATGGGGCGCGAAAGCGGCCGACGCGCTCGATCCCGTCTCGCCCGCCGTCGCCTTCATGCGCGCGGACGATGCCGCCGACTCGAAGAACTTCGCCTCGGCGCTGACCAACATCTTTCGCGGATTCGCCAACATCCTCCGCAACTACCGCTCGCGGCTTTTGAGCCGGTCCGATTTTCTGATCACGATCCTGCTGGCCATCGCGCTCACGGCGGCCATCTTCGCCATCGCTCTCTTCATCCGCTACGGCCGCGCCATGGCCCACGACTTCCGCGAAATCCTCGGCGCGCGCATGCACGGCGGCTCGGTTACGGTGCTCGCCTTTGCTCTGCTCTTCCTGCCGGTATTTCTCTGGCTCGGTCCGGTCTGGCTGATCTTCTACTGGTTCATCATCTTCTTCGGCTACGCGAAACGCGGCGAGCGGATTCTGATCTTCGCCTTCTCGCTTCTCATCGCATCGGCTCCGGTGCTGCTCGACCTCACCTCGCACTGGATCGCCGGCGTCGACAGCCCGGTGGTGATGTCCGCGATCGCCGGCAACGAGCGCAGCTATCAGCCGGACGCGCTCCGGCGGATGCACGAGCTGATCAACATCGTCCCCGATGACGCCACGCTCCATCTGCTGATCGGCAACCTCTATCTTCAGGACGGAAACGAGCAGCAGGCCAACCAGCACTACCACCGCTCGGCGGAGTTGCGCGATTCCGCTGGCGCGCACGTGAACCTCGGCAACCTGCACTTCTTCAACAACGACTTCGCCACGGCGGTGACGGAGTACAACAAAGCCGAGGTGCTCGATCCGAGACTGGCCATCGCGTTTTACGACGATTCCGTTGCGCTCGGCGAGTTGTACAAATTCGATCAGCAGGCGCAGAAGCTCGATCGCGCCAAACAGATCGACAGCGCGTCGATCGAGCGCATTTCGTCGCAGCCGCCGGCGCAGAAAGTCGTGCTCTATCACCCCACCATCGCCCAGGCGTGGAGCGTGTCATCGAACATCGCCCGCCGCGGTGTGGCGCGGTCGCTGTTCGGAAACTACGCGTGGTTCGACGCGAGCGAAAGCGTCCGCAATCCGCTGACGCTCGGCGCGATTCTGACGATTCTCCTCGCGCCGCTCGTGCACTTCATCCGCCGCAAGACCGGGTACGCCGGCGCCTGCATCAAGTGCGGCCGGACGTTCTGCCCGCGCTGCAAGTCCGCACACGAGAGCGCCACGTTCTGCACGCAGTGCATCCACATCTATCTGAAGCGCGACGGCGTTTCGATGGCCACCAAGCGCGCCAAACTGGAAGAAGTCAGCGAATATCAGGAAGGTGAACTGAAGCGCAATCGCTGGCTGGCGACGTTCCTGCCGGGTTGCGCGCATTTCATCGAAGGGCGGACGTTCGTTGGCGCGATCGCAGCGTTCGTTTTTGTATTTTTCATTTCGCTGGCGCTGCTCTCCGGCCGGTTGGCGCCGGTGCTCGCGCCGGGCGACGCTGCGAAACTGTTCGTGCGCGTCGTGGCAATCATCCTCGCGGTCGTTCTCTGGATTTTCATCACGCTGCCGGTTTACCGGAGGCGCGCAGCGGCGTAAACAATGGCACTCGAAGGCACACTCAAGGACTTCAGTCTCGCCGACATCTTCCAGCTCATCGGGCTGCAGCGGAAGACCGGCGTGCTGACGCTGCGCGCGAAGGACGACACGGTCACCGTCACGTTTCTTGACGGGAAGGTCGTCGGCGCCGACTCGCTCAGCCATCGCCTCGAGAATCGCCTCGGCCACGTCCTGATCCGCAGTGAGCTGTTGACGCAGGATCAACTCAACCGCGCGCTCGAAATCCAGAAGGAGACGCTGCAGCGCCTCGGCTTCATCCTCGTGCACTACGGCATCATCTCGGTCGACGCGCTCAAGCAGGCCCTCCAGCTCCAGATCCTGCAGATCGTCTTCCGCCTCTTCCGCTGGAAAGATGGCGACTACCACTTCTCGCAGGAGACGACGATCGAGTACGACCGCGATTACGTCGTGCCGGTCAGCGCCGAATCGATCCTGATGGAAGGCGCGCGGATGATCGACGAGTGGCCGATCATCGAGAAGCGCATCCGCTCGTACGACATGGTCTTCCGCAAGAAGCTGACGGACCAGGAGATCGTCGTGGTCGGCGCGGAAGACGCGGACGAGGTCGATTTCGATGGCTCCGACTCGACGAGCATGCGCCGCCGCCGGCAGATCATCAGCGACAAGATCCGCATCTCGCGCGAAGAGAAGGTCATCTACGACCTGGTCGACGGCACGACCAGCGTTCGCGAAGTGATGGAATTGTCGAAGTTCCCCGAGTTCGACACCGCCAAAGCGCTCTACGAGCTGCTCACGCGCGATCTGATCGAGGAAGTGCGCGGAAGCGCCGCCGCGGAAGTGCTCGCGCAATCGACGCCGCTCGACGAGACGGACGTCGCGGAGACGCCGGTTCCATTGCCGCTCGTGGCCGTGCTCGCGCTGCTGGCGATCGTTTCTCTGGCCACGTCGTTTCGGAATCCGCTGAACTCTTTGAACCCCCTCGGCGCAGCGCAGCGGTCGTCATCGGTCGAGGAAACCCGCAAAGCGATCTCCATCCAACGCATCGGCCAGATCGGCGAAGCCGTCGAGGCCTTCAACCTCGTCAACGGACACCTCCCCGCGCGCCTGCAGGAGTTGACGCCGGTCTACATCTCGCCGTCACTGCTGCACGATCCCTGGGGCCACGCCTACAAATACCTCCAGCAGCCCCAGCGCTACCTCGTCATCGGCTTCACCCCCGACGAAAAGCCCGACACCGACCTCTTCCTCTCCCACATGATCGAATCCGGATCACCCTCCGCCGCCGCCTCGAAGCCGGTCACAGGCGGCATCCAGCTGCTGGATTGAGTTGGCGGTTTCGCAAGCACAGCGGTCGGCGTAGCCGGCCTAAGAACCGTAGCCCCCACGTTCACGTGGGGGGAATAGATTTCGTTCGTTGTGTGAGCCCGTCTTGACGGGCGAAAGAAAGCTTTCTTTCGCCCGCTGAAGCGGGCTCACAAATCGGAGCCACCCGGTTGACCCACGGTTGAAAACCGTGGGCTAGGGTTCTTACGCCGGCTACGCCGACGAGGTAAAGCGCTAGCTACCGGCGAGACGCCAGCGCTCCGTCGCTTCGCGCTAAACTCCCTCCATGAAAAACGTGAAGGTTGGAATCCTTGGATCGGGCGACGTCGGCAAATCATTTGCGCGAGCGTTTGGGGCGCTGGGACATGAGGTCGTGATCGGCTCGCGGTCGCCGGAGAAGCTGAGCGATTTTGTCGGCGGCGAGGGAGATCGCGTCACCAGCGGGACGTTCGAAGATGCGGCGCTCTCCGGCGACCTGCTCGTCCTCGCCACGCACGGCATGGCCACCGAGGAAGCGATCACCATGGCCGGCAAGCAGAACTTCGACCACAAAGTGGTCATCGACGCCACCAACCCGCTCGACTTCAGCGGCGGCGCGCCTCGACTCGCGGTCGGCCACACCGACTCCCTCGGCGAACAGATTCAGCGCTCGATACCGAACGCGCGCGTGGTCAAAGCCTTCAACACCGTCGGCAATCCGCTCTTTTTCAAGCCCGAACTGCCTGGCGGACCGCCGGACATGTTCATCGGAGGCAACGATGCCGACGCCAAGAAACTCGTCTCGCAGGTGTGCGAGGCGTTCGGCTGGGGCGTCATCGATCTCGGCGGAATCGAAGCCTCGCGCTACCTCGAACCGATGTGCATGGCCTGGGTCGTCCACGGCGTCATTTCCGGGACCTGGCTGCACGCATTCAAGATGCTGCACAAATAAGTTCCGGATAAATCGCGCCCGTTCACCTCTTCGCAACAGCCTGGGGCGCTCCGAGGAGTAGCATTGCGCTCCGGCCGGGGCAGAAGTTTTGCAGCCCGGCCGGAAACGCTGGATTCAGAGTTTTCAAACGGAGAGGTACTTTCGATGCGCAAACTCGCAGTCGCTTTCCTCTTTCTTCTGTTCGCTTCCACATCGCTGAACGCACAGTACTTCGGGCGCAACAAAGTGCAGTGGGAGCACTTCGATTTCAAGGTCCTCAAGACCGAGCACTTCGACATTTATTACTACGACCGTGAAGCGGACGTGGTGAACGACGTCGGACGCCAGGCGGAGCGCTGGTACACGCGGCTCTCGCGAACGTTCAACCACACGTTCACGCGCAAGCCGATCGTCCTCTACGCCAACTCCGCCGACTTCCAGCAGACCACCACCACGCCGGAGATGATCGGCGAAGGGACGGGCGGCTTCACCGACCCGTTCATGAACCGCGTCGTCCTGCCGCTGACCGGCGACTACGCCGAGAACGATCACGTCATCGGCCACGAAATGGTGCACGTGTTCCAGTTCGACATCGCCGCCGGCATCACCAGCAACCGGCGCCGTTTCAATCTGGAGATGATGCCGCTGTGGATCGTGGAAGGCATGGCCGAGTACTTCTCGAAAGGCCGCATCGATCCGCTGACCGCGATGTGGATTCGCGATGCCGAGGTACACAACCACCTGCCGAACCTGCGGCAGCTCGAACGCGATCCGTACTACTTTCCGTATCGCTACGGTCAGGCGCTGCTGGCGTACATCGGCGGCCGTTTCGGCGATGACGCGGTCGTCCGCTACTTCCTCGCCGCCGGCCTGACCTCCCCCGAGGCCGCGTTCGACCGCGCGCTCGGTGTGCCGGCTAAGCAACTCTTCACCGACTGGCAGGAATCGGCGCACGAGATGTACGCGCCGATCGTGGCCGACCGTCCCGCGCAACCCGGCACGCCGCTGATCGGCAGCAAGGCGGGAACGCGCGGCAATCTCAACGTCGGACCGGCCTACAGCCCGGACGGCAAGTACATCGCCTTCCTCTCCACGCGCGCCATCTTCGACATCGACCTTTTCCTCGCCGACGCGCAGACGGGACAGGTAATCCGCAGGCTCGCGTCGACCGATCGCAACGGGCACTACGAAGCGTTGCGCTTCATCGATTCCGCCGGCAGTTGGTCCGCCGATTCGAAACGCCTCGCCTTCGTCACATTCGAAAAGGGCGACAACTACCTCGGCATCGTCGACGTCGACTCGCGAAACTTCCAGAGCGTCCGCGTGCCGGGAATCGACGCCATCACGAACGTGGCGTGGTCGCCGGACAACCACACCATCGTCATCGCCGGCCAAGCCACCGGCGTGTCAGACCTCTTCCTCTTCGATACGCAGTCGAAGGAAGTGCGGCGGCTGACGAACGACAAATACGCCGACATGCAGCCGGCCTTCTCGCCGGACGGAAAGACGATCGCGTTCGTTTCCGACCGCGGCTCAGGTCCGGAAGCAAATCTGGAGACGCTGTACTTCGAGGGGACGCGCATCTCCACGATCGACGTCGCCAGCGGTTCGATCAAGAACCTGCCGCTGTTCGCGAACGCGAAGAACATCAATCCGGCGTACGGACCGGACGGCAGCATCTACTTCATCGCCAATCCCGAGGGGATGGCCGACATCTATCGCTACTCGCCGGACGGTCGCGTCAGCCGCATCACGCGCGTGCAGAGCGGCGTTTCCGGCATCACCGAGCTGGCGCCGGCGCTTTCCGTAGCCACGCAAACCGGTGACATCGCCTTCTCGCTCTACGAAGGCGACAACTACAACATCTACAAGCTCCCCGCGAACCCGCCGTCGATTGCGGTTGCGACGACGAATACCGTGCCGTCGAGCGCGCGCGCGGGCCAGCTGCCGCCGCTGCGCGGCACCGGCTCGACGATCACCGCGTATCTGCAGAAACCTGAGGAAGGCCTGCTGCCCGCCAGCACGACCTTCGCGCAGGCGTCGTACCACCCGAGCATGCACATCGCCTACCTCGGGCCGCCGACGATCGGCGTCGGCGTGAGCTCGTTCGGCACCGGCGTAGGCGGCAGCATCAGCGCCTATTACAGCGACATCCTCGGCTACCACAACATCGGCATCACCTTCCAGGGCGGAGGCAGCTCCGGCGTGGGCACGGTCGGCGATCAGCTGGCCGGCGAGGTCTTCTACCTCAATCAACAGCATCGATTGAATTGGGGAATCGACACGACGCACCTGCCGTACGTCACCGCGACGAACCTCGTCGGATCTGATGTGATCCCGATCAACGGCGTACCAACTCCCGTCGATGTCGTCATTCAGGACCGTGAGATCCAGCGTTTCGATGACGTGTCGGGCGTCGTGCAGTATCCGTTCAGCCAGACCCGCCGAATCGAGTTTACGGCAGGCGTTCAGCGGCAGTCGCTCAAGCTGGAACGCGAAACCGTCGTCTTCATCGGGAACACGATCATTGCCGACGAAACCGAAAAGTCGGCGTTTAACTTTACGTACAACCTCGCTCACGCGAACGTTGCGTTCGTCGGCGACAGCAGCGTGTTCGGTTTCCTCTCCCCGGTCCGCGGCACGCGCTACCGCTACGAATTGCAGACGCTTACGGGCGATCTGAAGTTCCAGACCGCGCTGGCCGACTGGCGCAAGTACTTCTTCTTCAACCCGGTCACCTTCGCCGTGCGCGGCATCTACTACGGCCGCTACGGCACCGACTCGGAGAGCGGAAAGATTTCGCCGCTCTACATCGGTCAGGATTCGCTGATCCACGGCTACAACGTCGGCTCGATCGGCCCTGAGGAGTGCGTGCGCACGCCGGGGTCGAATGCGTGCCCGGTGTTCGACCGCCTGGTCGGCTCGAAGATCGGCGTGGCGAATTTTGAAGTGCGCGTACCGGTGATCGGCACGAAGCAGTTCGGCCTCGCCAGCGGCTTCGTTCCGACCGAGTTGTTCGGCTTCGTCGACGCCGGCGGGGCATGGAACAGCAACGAGAGTCTCAAGCTTCGCTTCGCGCGCAACAACGCCACCGACCGCGTGCCGGTCGTAAGCGCGGGCGCGGGCGTTCGCCTCCTGCTCGCCTACATCCCGCTGGAGTTCTACGCCGCGAAGCCGTTCCAGCGCCCGACGCAGGGTTGGGTGACCGGCTTCAACATCATTACGGGCTGGTAGTGGCCGTCAATCCCGCCGAGTTCGAGCGCCTCGTCGAAGAGGCGCTCGACTCGCTCCCCGAGCGCTTCGCCGCGCTGCTCGACAACGTGGTCGTGGTCGTCGAAGAAGAGCCGAATGCCTCAGATCTCGACGTCCTCGACGACGACCACGATCACGGCCACGGACACAGCGAGCTCCTCGGCATCTATCGCGGCACGCCGATGACGCGCCGGAGTTACGACTCCTTCCGCATGCCCGACCAGATCGCGATCTTCCGCGGGCCGATCCTCCGCGTCAGCCGCACCCGCAGCGACGCCCATCGCCAGATCCGCGAGACGGTAATCCACGAGCTGGGACACTACTTCGGGCTCAGCGATGAGGAGATGGTGTTTTAGGGAGTGGGGAGTAGCGGTGGGGTGTGGGAGAAGCCCGACACCGCACCTACGGACGTGGCGAGACGAGTAGAACGAGCGGCAGACACCTACAGAAGGCCTTGTCATCCAAAGATGCCATGCGAATGAACCTGGGGTTTGCAGATGATTCTGCTTTTTTGCAGACGATTGTGCGTTTGGGCAGACCATTCTGCTTTTTTCCAGACAATTCTGCGGTCTGGGCAGACTGTTCTGCTTTTTTCCAGACGATTCTGCCGTCTGGGCAGACTGTTCTGCTTTTTTCCAGACGATTCTGCCGTCTGAGCAGACTGTTCTGTTTTTTTACAGACGATTCTGCTTTTTTGCAGACCGTTCTGCTTTTTTCCAGACTGTTCTGCTTTTTTGCAGACCGTTCTGCTTTTTTGCAGACGATGCTGCTTTTTTGCAGCCACAGCTCCGGCGGCTCAGATGACAGCACCTAATCCCGGGGGATCTCGAAGGGCACTTCCTCGCGCTGCGCGCCTTCGTACTCGCGCTCTTCGTCGCGGCGTTCGTCTTTCTCTTCCTCGATGCGGTAATTGCGAATGTCTTCCATCACGGTCTCCTGCCGAATTGCGCGGCTTCGGTTGAATCGGCCAGCGCGGTTGTCGATGACTGTCCGTTCGAGATCACTTTCATGACTTCGTCGAAATAGCCCGTGCCCACTTCGTGCTGGTGCTTCGTCGCCGTGTATCCATGCTCCTCGGCGGCGAACTCCGACTGCTGCATGCGCGAGTACGCCGTCATCCCTTCGTCGCGGTACTGGCGCGCCAACTCGAACATCGAGAAGTTGAGCGCATGGAATCCGGCCAGCGTGACGAACTGGAACTTGTAGCCGAGCGCTCCCAGGTCGTCCTGGAAGCTTGCAACCTCCTCGGATGACAACTTCTGCGCCCAGTTGAACGACGGCGAGCAGTTGTACATCAGCATCTTCCCCGGATACTTCGCGTGAATGGCGTCGGCGAAGTGCCGCGCCTCGGCGATATCGGGCGTGGACGTTTCCATCCACAGCAGATCGGCGTACGGCGCGTACGCGAGTCCGCGCGCGATGGCGGCATCGACGCCGCCTTCGATCCTGAAAAATCCTTCCGCGGTCCGCTCACCGGTGAGAAACGGCTGATCGCGTTCGTCGATATCGCTGGTCAGCAGCGTGGCGCTGTTCGCATCCGTGCGCGCGACCACGAGCGCCGGAACGCCCATGACGTCCGCTGCCAACCGCGCCGCCGATAGCGTGCGGATGAATTGCGACGTCGGCAGCAGAACTTTTCCGCCGAGGTGGCCGCATTTCTTTTCGGAGGCGAGCTGGTCTTCGAAATGGACGGCGGCCGCGCCGCATTCGATCATCTGCTTCATCAGCTCGAACGCGTTCAGACATCCGCCGAACCCTGCCTCGGCATCTGCAATGATCGGCGCGAACCAGTAGGTGTCGCTCTTCCCTTCGCTGTGATCGATCTGGTCAGCCCTCTGTAGAGCTTGATTGATCCGCTTCACCACCTGCGGCACGGAGTTGGAGGGATAGAGACTCTGATCGGGATACATCTGACCGGCCAGGTTCGCGTCCGCGGCGACCTGCCAGCCGCTGAGATAAATCGCCTTGAGTCCGGCGCGGACCTGCTGAATGGCCTGATTACCGGTGAGCGCACCGAGGGCGTTCACGTACGGCTCATCCTGCAGGAGCTCCCACAAACGTTCGGCGCCCATCTTCGCGAGCGTGTAGTCGATCTCGATCGAGCCGCGCAGGCGCAGCACGTCGTCGGCCGTGTAGTCGCGCGTGATGCCGTCCCAGCGCGGGTTGTTCTCCCAATCGCGCTCGATCTGCTTCGGATCGCGTACCGCCTTCAGCTTCGCCATCGCTAGTCCCCCTCCAGTCGCAGAAGCTCCTCGTACGCGGGGAGCGTGAGGAAATCACCCAGTTCGTCGTTGAGGATCAAGTCGTCGAAGATCGCCGCGGCCTTTTCGAGATGCGGGCGCGATCCGATCTTCTGCAGCTCTTCGTCGCAGATCTGCCGATACAGCTCGGGCGTCACGGCGCGTCCGTCCTCGAGATGCGCGTGGTGATGAATCCACTGCCAGAGCTGCGTGCGCGAGATCTCGGCGGTGGCGGCGTCCTCCATCAGGTTGTAGAGCGGGACGCATCCGAGGCCGCCCAGCCACGCCTCCAGGTAGAGGATTCCGACGTTCACGTTCTGCCGGAATCCCTGCTCCGTGATCACGCCCTCCGGGACGCGCAGAAGATCGGCCGCGGTGACCTGCACATCGTCGCGTTTGCGATCGATCTGATTCGACCCCGGCATGTGCTCATCGAAAATCTTCTTCGCGATCGGCACGAGTCCGGGATGCGCGACCCACGTGCCGTCGTGTCCAGCGCGCACTTCGCGCAGCTTGTCCGCGACGACTTTCTGCATGGCCGCGTCGTTCGCCGCGTCATCACCCTTGATCGGAATCTGCGCGGCCATCCCACCCATTGCGTGAATGCCACGGCGATGACAGGTCTTGATCAACAGCGCGACGTACGACGCCAGGAAATGCTTCTCCATCGTCACGCTGCCGCGGTCGGGCACCACGACGTCCGGCCGCGCGCGCAGTTTTTTGATGAAGGAGAAGATGTAGTCCCAGCGCCCGCAATTCAGCCCCGAGGAGTGATCGCGCAGCTCGTAGAGGATCTCGTCCATCTCGAAGGCCGCGAGGATCGTCTCGATGAGGACGGTCGCGCGAATCGTCCCGTTCGGGATGCCGAGGGCCTGCTGCGCGTGAACGAAGACATCGTTCCAGAGCCGCGCTTCGAGATGCGACTCCATCTTGGGCAGGTAAAAATACGGCCCGGTCCCGCGCGCAATCGCTTCCTTCGCGTTGTGAAAGAAGTAGAGCCCGAAGTCGAACAAGCTCGCCGACACCGCCTCGCCGTCGATGACGAGATGCTTCTCCGGCAGATGCCACCCGCGCGGCCGGATGACCAGCGTCGCCGTCTTCTCGTTCAACGCGTAGTGCTTCTCACCGGCCGAAAACGAAATCGTCCGCCGAACCGCATCGCGCAGATTGAGCTGCCCCTCGATGTTGTTCGCCCACGTCGGCGCATTCGCGTCCTCAAAATCCGCCATGAAGACGTTCGCCCCGCAGTTGAGCGCATTGATGATCATCTTCCGATCGACAGGCCCGGTAATCTCCACGCGTCGGTCCAGCAGATCGTCCGGAATCTCCGCGACCGTCCACTCGCCATCGCGAATGTCTTTCGTCTCCGGCAAAAAGTCAGGAAGTTCGCCAACGTCGATGCGCAACTTGCGCGCCTCGCGCGCCGCCAGCAATCCCTCGCGCCGCCCGTTGAACTGACGATGCAGACCCGAAACAAACGCCAGCGCATCGTCGGAAAGGATGTCCTCCCACTCCGGCCGCCGCTCTCCAAGCACCTCAATGCTGCTCATCAGTATCACTAGAGAGCAGTAAGTGAGCCACACCCGTAACTTACAGACCCAGTTAGGTTAAGCCTCTCTCCGCGTCCCCGCGCCTCCGCGTGATCAAAGCTTTAATTCGAGAAAGCGAGTCCCGGCAATCGGATTAAACCGATACGGCTCGATCTCAACAAAGCCAAGCGCGTAGTACAGAGGGATGGCCGCCGTCATCGACGGCAAAGTATCGAGACGCATCCGTTTGTAGCCGCGCTCGCGGGCCGCGTCGACGATGCGAGTAGCAAGCTCGCGTCCGAGGTTGATGCCGCGGAATGCGGGGCGGACGTAGAGGCGCTTCATTTCGCAGATTTCGTCGTCGATGCGGCGGAGGGCGACGCAGCCAGCGGCACGATCGGCATCGCGGGCGAGGAGGATCAGCTCGTAGAACGACTCCAGCGTCGACAGCTCGTGGTCGAGGTCCTGGAACGAGAGGTCGACGCCGAGGGAGTTCGCGTATTCGGTGATCAGCTCGCGGACGATAGTGAGGTCGTCTGCGGGCGCGATGGTGATCACACCAGCAGCTCGCCGCGAAAGACGGTCACGGCGCGGCCGGCGAGTTTGACGCGATTGCCGTCGAGGCGGGCGCGGACGGCGCCGCCGCGGGGCGAGGCCTGGTAGGCGTTCATCTCGGTCTTGCCGAGGCGTTCGGACCAGTAGGGCGTGAGGCAGCAGTGCGAAGAGCCGGTGACCGGATCTTCGTCGATGCCGGAGCCTGGGGCGAAGAAGCGGGAGATGAAGTCGTATTCACCGGTCCCGCGGCTGGTGACGATGATGCCGCGCACAGGTAGTTGCCGCAGCACTCCGTGATCAGGTTTCAGCGCCCTGACCTCGGCTTCCGACGGCAGCTCGACGATGTAATCGAACTGGTTGCGGCCGACGTACGTCGCGCTGTCAACGCCGAGGGCGTCGAGCAGGCCGGCGGGGGCGGCGATTGATTCGTCGCGCTTGGCGGGGAAATCGAGCTCGATCATGTCGCCGTCGTGTTTGGCCGTCAGGACGCCGCTGCGCGTGTGGAAACGGAGGAGGTCATCGCTGCTGACGTTTTCGCTCCAGATCGCGTGCGCCGAGGCGAGCGTGGCGTGGCCGCAGAGATCGACTTCGACGGCCGGCGTGAACCAGCGCAGCCCCCATCCGTCATCGCCGGGCGTGAGGAACGCCGTCTCCGCCAGGTTCATCTCGGCGGCGACGTTGGCCATCCACTGGTCGTCCCGCGCGCCGTCCATGAAGCAGACGGCGGCGGGATTTCCCTTGAACGCATCGCTGGTGAACGCGTCGATCTGGAAAAGCTTCAACTCAGAATCCCTGCACCGCCGCGGCTTTCGCGTACATCCAGCGGACGAAGAGGAAGCCGAGGATGATCACGGCGGCGAGGATGCCGTCGCGGACGAGCGGGTCGGCGCCATAAACAGTCGGGTAATGGTTGCTGATCATGAGGAAGATCAGCGGCACGGACATGTAGGTGTTCTGACGCGAGCGCAGGCCGGCCTGACGCACGGTTTCGGCGTCGGCCGCGGGCTGATCGCCTTTCACGCCCTTGATGATCTTCTGCTGCGACGGCCAGATCACCATCCAGACGTTGAGGGCCATCATCGTGCCGAACATGCCGCCGGCGTGGATGTAGAGCGCGCGGCCGCTGAAGTGGCCAAGGCATTCCAGAACGCCGTAGACGATTGCGAAAAGCACGAGGTTGATGATGCTCGCCACCATGACGTTCGCGACTTTTCTCAGCACGAGGTTGTAAATCACGAAGCCGATCGCCAGGGCGATCAGGACGACGGCCAGCCAGAGCCACGGATTGCCGATGTGGTCCTGATCGAAGAGCACGGTCTTGGTCTGGTAGTAGATCAGGCCGAGAAGCAGGAAGCCGGTGATCCAGGTCCATGCGGCGCCCCAACGGAACCAGAAGAGCGCGCGCGGCATCAGCTCGGGCACGACCACTTTTTTGGTGGCCGGATCGAGTTTGCCCTGAAGCGGTGTATTGACGAAGTTGAAAAACCAAAGGTGTCCGATCCACATCACGCCGGCGACGACGTGACCCCATCGGAAAACGAGTTGCATCCAGTTGTTCAGATCGGGATTCATAGGTTCTCCTCAATCTCTGCGGTTTGGGGTAGCCTGCGCCGGATTATATGCCGCCCCCCCTATTGCCTAGTGGGTTCGATGGCCGCGTGGCCATCGTCACCGGCGCCTCATCAGGAATCGGACGCGCGACCGCGGAGATGCTGGCCTCGCGCGGCGCACTGGTGGCGGCCTTCGCGCGGACCGCGAGGACGGCCGGCATCGAAATGCTCACGATCGATGGCGATGTCAGCGATCCGGACGCGATCGAGCATCTCTTCGCAGAGACGGAATCGCGCCTCGGCGACTGCGACATCCTCGTCAATTGTGCGGGAATGATCGATCCGAAAGTTTTGACCGAGGTGACGCCGGAGGAATGGGATCGGATGTTCGCGGTGAACGTGCGTGGAACGTACCTCGCCTCGCGGCGCGCGCTGCCGTCGATGATTGCAAAACGCCGCGGGGCGATCGTCAACGTCGCCTCGATTTCCGGCGTGCCTGGGCCGGAGAAGTTTCCGGGGTGGGTTTCGTACTGCGCGTCGAAGGCTGCAGTGATCGGGATGACCGAGGCGCTGGCGGTCGAAGTGAAGCAATACGGCGTGCGCGTGAACAGCGTGAGCCCTGGATCGGTGGACACGAAGATGTGGGCGGAGGCCAGCGGCGGCGCGCCGGCGGCGATGACGGCAGCCGAGGTTGCCGAGGTCATCTGCTTCCTGGCCTCGGATCGGGCGCGCGCTGTGAACGGGCAGGACGTGCATGTCTACTCTTCGTGAGTCGCGCCCGACGTATGCGTTCATCGATCTCGATCGGTTCGAACGCAATGTCGATGTGATTGCGCGTTCGTTGCCGCCCGGTGCGCGTCTCGTGGCGGTGTTGAAGGCGGACGGCTACGGACACGGCGCGGTCGAGCTGGCGAAGCGGCTGACGGCGGATCGCGTGGCGATGATCGCGGTGTCATTGCTGGAGGAAGCGCTGGAACTGCGGCGTGCGAGGATCGAACTCCCATTACTCGTGCTTGGTCCGCTGTCGAAAGAGCAGATCGTCGTCGCGCTGGACAACGGGATCACGATCGGGGTCGTTGGTCCCGAGGAGCTCGCGTTCGTCTGCGACATCGCTCGCGAACGCGACGTCGCCATCCATCTGAAGCTCGACTCCGGGATGGGGCGGATGGGCGTGGTCGACTCCGAACTGCCAAGCGTCATCGAACGAATCCGCGCCACGCCTCGGCTGCGCATCGACGGCATCTACACCCACTTCGCGAACGCGGACGATGCCGCCGATTCCTTCACCGAAATCCAGATCGCCAACTACGACCGTATGCTCGCTGTGCTCCGCGAGGCCGGGATCGACGCGCCGCTGCACCATTTCGCCAACTCCGCGGCGACACTGCGCGGGCTCGTGCGGCCGGGCGATTTCGCGCGTGTCGGCATTGCGCTTTACGGACCGGAGCGAATTGAAATCGCCACCGGCACGATCGAGCCGGTGCTCCGCTGGCAGACAGAGATCATGCGGCTGAAAGAGCTGCCGGCCGGTCACGCCATCGGCTACGGAACGACGTTTCATACGACGCGGCCCAGCCGCATCGCCACGCTGCCGGTGGGATACGCCGATGGCTACGATCGGCTGCTGTCGAACAACGCGGACGTTCTGATCCGAGGACAGCGCGCGCCGGTGGTGGGACGCGTTTCGATGGATCTGGTCACGATCGATGTGACCGACATCCCCGACGCTTCCATCGGCGACGAAGTCATCCTCCTCGGCGACGGAATCACCGCTGAGGAGCTGGCGAAGAGGTCGCAGACGATCTCGTACGAAGTGTTCTGCCGCATCAGCGCGCGCGTGCCACGCCTCTATCGCGAGGGCGAGGAGTTTCGGATACGCTCGCGATTCGCCGAATGAACCTGCTCGAACGGATCGGCCGCGTTTTCCTCCGCCTCTTCGAAGAGACCGGCCTTTGGTTCGGAATGCTGGGCCGCACGTTCCTGTGGACTTTCCGCCCGCCGTTCGAAGGCGGCGAGTGGCTGCGGCAGATGGTGCGCGTCGGCGTCGATTCGATCCCCGTAGTTTTCCTGACCACGATGTTCACCGGCATGGTCATGGCGCTGCAGACGTACAACGGGTTCCATCGCGTGCACGCCGAGAATTTCGTCGGCAGCGTGGTGGCGCTGGCGATGCTGCGCGAGCTGTCGCCGGTGCTCGTGGCACTGATGGTGACGGGCCGTGTCGGCTCGTCGATGGCCGCCGAAATCGGAACGATGCGCGTGACCGAGCAGCTCGACGCGCTGCAGGCGCTGGCCACCGATCCCGTGCAGTACCTGTTCGTCCCGCGCGTGATCGCCGGCATCGTGATGCTGCCCCTGCTCACGATCCTCGGCGACGCCCTCGGCGTCGGCGGCGGCTACCTCGTCGGCGTGAAGATGATGGGGGCGAATCCGGTCGTCTATCAGCAGAACACGTTTCAGTTTCTGCATATGAACGACGTCTGGAGCGGCTTGATCAAGTCGGCGTTTTTCGGCCTGATCCTGACGCTGACCGGCTGCGTGCGCGGCTACTACACACGCGGCGGCGCGGAAGGCGTCGGCCGCGCCACGACCGCGGCGGTGGTGAGCGCGTCGCTGATTATCCTGCTTGCCGATTTTTTCCTGACCAAGCTCCTGTTCTGACATGGCCGATGACACTCCGATGATCTCGCTGCAGCACGTCGACAAAACGCTCGGCGGGCGGAAGGTGCTCGACGATCTGTCGATCGACGTCGAGCGCGGCGAGGCGCTGGTGATCGTCGGCGGATCGGGCGTGGGAAAGAGCGTCACGCTCAAGCACATCATCGGATTGATCAAGCCGGACCGCGGCCACATCGTCATCGACGGCCAGGACATCAGCGAAATGCGGCCGGTGGAGCTGAACAACTTCCGGCGCAAGTTCGGGATGTCGTTTCAGGAAGGGGCGCTCTTCGACTCGATGTCGGTCTTCGAGAACATCGCCTTCCCGTTGCGGCGCCATACGAAATTCACAGAGCAGCAGATCCGCGAGCGCGTCGACGAATGCCTCGACCTCGTGCACCTGCCGGGCGTTGCGTCGAAGCGGCCGTCGGAATTGTCGGGCGGCATGCGGCGCCGCGTCGGCTTTGCGCGGGCCATCTCGCTGAAACCGGAGATCCTGCTCTTCGACGAGCCGACCACCGGCCTCGATCCGGTCATCAGCGACGTCATCGCCGAACTGATCGTGGAGATGGACCGCACGCTGAACACGACCACGGTCACGATCACGCACGACATGAAGGTGGCCTTCAAGATCGCCGACCGCGTGGCCATGCTCTACAAAGGCAGCATCGTCGAGGAAGGGACGCCGGAGACGTTCCAGCAGTCGAAGAATCCCATCGTGCAGCAGTTCATCGAAGGGCGCGCAGAGGGTCCGCTGACGGAATGACTTTGTGATATAAAGTCCTTGCCGTGAGACTGCCGATCAAGCGCGTCAAGCTCATTCTTCCGGCGCTGACCGAAGCGACAAGTCCCTACTGGCGCCCGATCAAGTACTCGCTCTTCCCGCCCCTCGGCTTGGCCACTCTGGCCGCCTACCTCGATCCGAATCTGGAGATTTCGCTGCAGGATGAGCATATCGAGAAGCTCGATCTCGATGACGACCCCGACCTGGTGATCATTCAGGTCTACATCACCAACGCGTACCGCGCCTACCAGATCGCCGATCACTACCGCGCGCGCGGCGCCTACGTGGCGCTGGGCGGCCTGCACGTGACGTCGCTGCCCGACGAAGCGGCGCCGCATGCGGACACGATCTTCCTCGGGCCGGGCGAGCACACGTTCCCGATGTTTCTGCAGGATCTCGCGTCCGGAACCCCGCGGCCTCGGTACGAATCCTCGGTCCGAACGCTGAAAGAGCTTCCGCCGATTCGCCGCGATCTCATTCAGCGGCATCGCTATCTCGTGCCGAACTCGATCGTGGTCTCGCGCGGCTGTCCGCACCACTGCACGTTCTGCTACAAAGACGGCTTCTTCGCTGGCGGCCGCACGTTCTACACGCAACTCGTCGATGACGCGCTCGCCGAGATCGCCCGCCTCCCCGGCCGGCATCTCTACTTTCTCGACGATCATCTCTTCGGCAATCCGAAGTTCGCGCGCGAGCTCTTCCGCGGCATGCGTGGCATGGGCCGCGTTTTTCAGGGCGCGGCAACTGTCGATTCGATCCTGCGCGACGACGTGATCGAAGAGGCCGCGGCCGCGGGACTGCGCAGCCTGTTCGTAGGCTTCGAGACGCTATCCAATGCAAGCCTGGCCGGCGCCGGCAAGCGCCAGAATCTCAACCGCAGCTACCGCGACGTGGTCCGCCGCCTGGACAGCCTCGGCATCATGATCAACGGCAGCTTCGTCTTCGGTCTCGACGGCGACGATCGCGACGTTTTCTCGCGCACCGTCGACTGGGCCGTCCAGTCGGGCCTGACCACATCCACCTTCCACATCCTCACGCCCTATCCAGGCACGGCCCTCTTCACCGAGATGGAATCGCAAGACCGGATCGCGACGCGAAACTGGGATCTCTACGACACGCGCAACGTGGTCTATCGCCCGACAAGCATGTCGCCGGACGAGCTGAAACGCGGCTACGACTGGGCCTACGAATCGTTCTACCGCTGGAGCGCAATCTTCAAGGCGTCGTCGGCTCACGCATCGTTCAAGCACCAGCTGAAACACTTCTTCTACAGCGCGGGATGGAAAAAGTTCGAGCCCGCCTGGGACCTCGTCATCCGCATCAAGCAGCTCTCGCAGATGCGGCCGATCCTCGAAGCGGTGCTCGCGCCGGTCGCGATCAGGACAGGCGATCCTGCTTCCGCCGTGACACGCCTTCCAACCACGCAGAACGTACGGTTGTCATCCTGAGGCTGCCGGAGGCGTCGTAGCCGAAGGCGAAGCGCCGGAGGACGGCGAAGGATCTCAAGCTTCCCGTCACCGGCTGAAGCCCACGTAATGATTCGCACAACCTGGTATTTGATACACGGTTTCATCGCAGCCCGCGCATCTTGAGATCCTTCGCCGCCCTGCGGCGCTCCGCCTGCGGCTTCGCCACCTCCGGCGGCTCAGGATGACAGGCGCCCAAGCGAGGCGACATGGTCTACGATTCCGCGTCATGAAACGTATTGCGCTTGTCCTGCCGCTACTCTTCATTGCCGTCGCGCTTTCCGCCGCGCCGATCACGTTGAAAGTCGACGCGACCAGCGTCGCGTCGAACGTCTATCACGCGCATCTGAACATCCCGGCCACACCGGGGCCGATGACGCTGTTCTATCCGAAATGGATCCCGGGCGAGCATGGGCCGACCGGGCCGATCAATGGCCTGGCAGGGCTGCGCATCACCGCGAATGGACAGCCGGTGACCTGGCTGCGCGATCCGGTGGAGATGTTCGCGTTCAACGTCGACGTTCCGGCCGGCGCCACGTCGCTCGACGTCGATCTCGACTTCCTCGCGCCCGCGCCCGGTGCGAACTTCACCGCCGGCGCGTCGACCACGCCGCGCCTCGCGGTGCTGAGCTGGAACACCGTGCTGCTGTATCCCCGAGGAGTGGCGAGCGATTCGATTCAGGTCGATGCATCGCTGCGCATCCCGGCCGGTTGGCTTTACGCGACCGCGCTGGAAACGGTCGGGCGGAACGGTGACGACATCCACTTCGAGCCGGCCACGCTGACCACTCTCGTCGACTCGCCGGTGCAGCTCGGGCAGACGCTTCGCAAGATCGATCTGGTCAGCCACTCGCCGCTGCGGCACACGCTGAACCTTCTTTCGGAGAGCACCGAGGCCACGCAGACGCCGGACGACTTCGCGACGCAGTACGGAAGGCTCGTCGACGAGACCACCGCTGTCTTCGGCGCAAATCACTATCGCCACTACGACTGGCTGCTCACGCTCAGCGACGCCGTCGCGCACTTCGGACTCGAGCATCACGAGTCGAGCGATGACCGCACGGACGAATCGACGTTGCGCGAGGACACGAGCCGCAAGTGGGTGTCGGGCCTGATGGCGCACGAGTTCGTTCATTCGTGGAACGGCAAGTACCGCCGCCCGGCCGGCCTGGCCACGAACAACTACGACAAGCCGATGACCGGCGAGCTGCTATGGGTTTACGAAGGCTTGACCGAGTACCTCGGCGATCTTCTGCCGGCGCGCGCCGGAATCCTGACGGCCGAGGACTATCGCGACAACCTGGCCCTGACCGCCGCGCAGATGACGCAGCATGTCGGACGCACGTGGCGTCCGCTGCTCGACACCGCCGTCGCCGCGCAGCTTCTGTACGAGGCGCCCGGCGCGTCGACGAACTGGCGCCGCAGCGTCGACTACTACCCGGAAGGCGAGCTGCTCTGGCTCGACGCGGACATGACCATCCGGTCGCTGACGAACGGCAAGAAATCGCTCGACGATTTCACGCGCGCGTTCTACGGCGGCGCGAGCGGACATGCCGAGCTGAAGCCGTACACGTTCGATGACCTCGTGGCCGCGCTCAACGCCGTGGCGCCGCACGACTGGCGCGCGTTTTTGAACCAGCGCCTGACGTCGATGTCGGCGACGCCTCCGATGGGTGGCATCGAGCAGTCCGGATGGCATCTCGTCTACAACGACAAGCCGAACGTGGCGCTGCAATTTCAGGAGGCCCGCTCGAAAGGCGCGGACCTCAACGCGACCCTCGGCTTCAATGTCCGCGAAAACGGCTCGGTCGGCGACGTCGTGCCGGAGTCGATCGCTGCCCGCGCCGGCCTCGCACCGGGAGCGCGCATCGTGGCCGTGAACGGCCGCGCCTACAGCACGCCGCGGCTGCGCGATGCAGTGAAGGCGTCGAGCAAGGCCACGACGCCGATGACGCTGATCGTGCAGAACGGCGAGTTCTTCACCACCGCGTCGATCGACTATCACGGCGGCGAGCGCTACCCGCATCTGGAGCGCACGACCGGCAAATCCGATTGGATGGAGACGTTGATCAAGCCACTCGCGCCGCCGCCAGCTGTGCCGGCCGCGAAGAAGAAATGAAAAACTTTTAGACTCTCCGCACTTGCGCACGCTTCTTCACGCCGTCATCCAGAACGCCGTCGTCACCAGCGCCGCCACGTTGTGGCCGGTTGCGCTGCGCGTCGATGCGTTCGTCCTGCGCGCCGCCGAGGTGTTGCCGTTCGAGGAAGTGAACGTGATCAACGTGGCGACTGGCGAGCGGTTCTGGACGTGGATCGAGCCGGCGGCGGAGGGGAGCGGCGAGGTGGCCGTGCACTCCGGCACGCGCTCGCCGGTGCGCACCGGCGACACCATCAGCATCCTGGCCTTCGCCACGTTTCACGAGGGGCAGACGCTGGCGCATAAGCCGCGCATCGTCACGCTCGGCGCAAACAATCAGGTGATTTCGGTCGGCGAAGGATGAGCGGCCGCTGGTTGACGCGCATCGCCGCCGCGCTGCTGTTCGTCTCGCTGGCAGCGTCGACGCTGCCGCGCCTCGTCGCGATCGTGAACAACGCGCGCACGCTGCTGCCGCTGCCATACGAAGCGCGGCGCGAGCGGCAGATGGGACCTTGGTACGCATCGGTCGAAAAGCTTCGCCGCGAGCTTCGGACAAATGAGCCAGTCGCGTTGATCACGTCACGGCGCGACATCGACTCGGCAGTCTTTGCGAACTACTACCTCTTTCCGATTCACACGCGGCTCTTCGTGGGACGGAATGCGTATCGCAATGCGGCGCCCGATCGGACGCGGCCGGCGATCCTCGTCGCCGTGAATGGCTCACACGCGGAGCGGACCGAGTACGACGTCCTGCGCGACCGCGATCTTGCCGCGGGACCGCGCATCGTCGCGGAGCCGGAACTGAGTGCACCGATGACGACCTTCGTTCTGCCGCTGGCGGCGTCGCTCGACGGCCCCTCGCCGCACACCTTCCTGATCGAAGCGACGCTCGCCAATCCGAATCACGTGTCCGCGGAAGTCCGCGTGACGTTCTGGCCGAAAGGGTTGACGCGGACAATCATCATTCCCGCGAGTACTACAAAAACGTATTACGACTTCGTCTATCAGCTCTTCGGGATCATGAACAGCGGCTGGATGCGCGTCGAGTCGTCGCAGCCGCTGCGCGCCGCGTTCAACTTCGCCAATCGCGGACGCGGAGACGCGACGCTGATGCCGAATGCGGTAACGGACGCCACGCGTATCGCGCCCGCGCCTCTGCATCGCGACACGAAGCTGTTTGTGATCAATCCGAAAGACACTCGGGCCACCATGACTCTGAACGGCGAATCGATTCCGCTCGATCCGCATGCGTTCATCTCACGCCCGATCGAAACATTGCCAACTATCAGCGGCGACGTCTACGCCTTCGTGACCACGCGCGAGCTGGACGGCAGGACCGATTTTCTCTGGCCGGCGCAATGATCGGAGTCCTCGTCACACTCATCCTTTTCCCGCTCGTTGGCTGGAGCCTCGGGCGGCGAAGCATCGGCGAAGCGTTTCTCTTCGGCGCCGGTATCACCGGCTCGCTGCTGTTCATCGCCGGCGTGGTTCACGTGCCGCTGGTGATCGCGCTGGTGTTGATCGGGGTTTGGGGAGCGAGCACTGCCGTTTGGCAGCTTCGCAGCGGTTCCAGGCCGCCGTCCATGCCTTACCCCCGCTTCGCGACGATTCTGATGGTCTTCCCGTTCGTCGCGCTCACCTTCGCGGCCGCCATCACTCCCCTCAACGACTTCGATGGCCGCGCGTTCTGGGTCCTGAAGGCGAAGGAGATCGCGCGCGAGCGGGCCATCGATGGACCGTCGTTTAAAGCGGTTACGCTCGATCCGCGCAAGAATCACTACCCGATCCTGATTCCTCTCGACGGCGCAGTCATCCTCGGCATCGCGCACGATTTCGATGACCGCCAGCTTCGCTGGTTCTATCTCGGCGTTCTCGCCGCACTGGCACTCCTCGTCCGTGAACGGATCGGCCGGCTGGTCTCACCTTCCGCCGGCGCCTGGTGCGCCGCGCTTCTCGTCTGGATCCCGCAGTTTTCCGTCGAAGCAGAAGGCGGCACGCTGTCGGCCTACAACGACCTGGCAATCGCCGCATTCGCCGCGGGCGCGTTCTTCGAGCTGGCGGAGGAGGTCTCCAGGTCCCGCGATCTCGCGGTCTCGCCGAATCGTCGTGACTTCGGAGCAATTCGCTTCGGACTCTGGCTCGCATTTCTCGTTCTGACCAAAAGCGAAGGGCTGCCGTTCGCGATGGTCTTTCTGACGGTTGGCGCGTTCATCTTCCGAAAGCGGGTCGCAAGCTCCGCGATCGTGGCCGGCATCGCGGCGGTGGCGCTCTTCATCTGGCGGACACGAATCCCCCCTGGCGACGAAGAGGACATCATCCGCCTGCTGCCGACGATTCCACAGAAGCTGCACAACGTCCGCGCGGCTCTGGCTGCCTTTCCGCGGCACATGCTGCTCATGCCGCACTGGGGCCTCTTCTGGATCGCCGTCATCATCGCGGCCGCGCTCGCGCTGCGCCATGACCGCCGCAACGCGACGCTCGCAATCAGCGTCGTCGCGGCGATGCTCGCTGTCTACGTCGTGGTCTACGTCGCCACAGCGTGGGTCGTGTCAGACCTGATCGCCGTCACCGCCGACCGGTTGCTGATGCACGTCATCGCGCCGTCGCTGTTTCTGCTGGCACTCGCGGCCCGGCGTGTTGAAGGGTAGGCGGCAACATCGCAGCCGTCGCGAGCCTCACCAGCACAGACAAGAGTGTCTGTGCCACATTAGTCCTGCCGTACTTGCGAGCCGCTAATAATGGGGAGGGCCAGTGTGGCACAGACACTCTTGTCTGTGCGTTGGCAAGGTTCCGTAGTTGAAGTTCTTTGCGCGTGCCGGCTAGCGCACGAAGTCGATGAACCCGCGCTCCACGTTCACGTCGATCAGCTTCACGTTCACCTTGTCGCCGACGTCGACGCCGTGGCCGCCGTGGACGACTTTCCCTTCGACGGGCGGATGGAAAACGCGGACCCATGTGCCCTTCTCCGAGGCGCCGGTGACGATGCCGTCGAAGCGCTGACCGATGCGCGGTTCGAGGATGCAGGCCGCGGCTGACTTCCGCACCTGGCGCTCCACCTTGTTCGCCGCATCCTCGGCCTCGGTGCAATGCGACGCCAGCGCGCCGAGTTCGTCACTCGAATATGGCGGCTTCGCGCCGGCCAGCGCAGCTTTGATCAGGCGATGCGTGATGAGATCGGGGAAGCGGCGGTTCGGCGCCGTCGAATGCGTGTAATCGCGGACCGCCAGTCCAAAGTGGCCGATCGACTCCTGGCCCGGCTGTTCGACGATGTACTCGCCCGCACCCATCGCCTTCACGATGGCCAGGGAGAGGTCGGGAAAGCGCATCGGATCGGCCTTGCGGCGGCGGACCAGGAATTCTTCGAGCGCCTGCGAATCGGGATCGGACGGCAGCTTCTCGCCGTACTTCGCCGCGATCGCTTCGATGCGGTCCCAACGCTCCGGCGAGCGGACCACGCGCCGAATACTGGCGAAGCCTTTCGACGCCAGAAAGCGCGCGCTGACGCCGTTCGCGGCGATCATGAAGTCCTCGATCAGGTTCTTGGCGTTGTTGCGCGCCTCGGCCTGCAGATCGACGACGTGTCCGTCCTTCATCACCGCGCGCGCTTCGATCGTTTCGAGATCGAGCGCGCCGTGCTCGTGACGCAGCTCGCGCATCCGGTCGGCCACGCCGTCCTGAATCTTCAGGTTTTCGGCAAGGCCGGACACCGCCTTGATCTTCGCCGGCATCTCGCCTTTGCCTTCCAGCCACATGCCGACGGCGTTGTATGCAAGCTGCGCCTTGTTGTGGACGCGCGCGCGATACACGTCGCCCTTCGTGACGGAGCCGTCGGAGGCGATGACCATATCCATGACGACTGCGATCCGCTCCTCGTGCTCGTTGAGTGACGTGAGGCCGGTCGACAGCTTCTCCGGCAGCATCGGAAAAATGCGCGCGGCGGTGTAGACCGAGGTCGTGTTCTGGCGCGCGTGATCGTCGATCGGCGTCCCTTTTTTGACGAGCGCATCGACGTCCGCCACCGCCACCATCGCGCGGACGTTGCCGCCGCCGAGGTCCTCGGCGACGGTGAGCTGGTCGAGATCGCGCGAGTCGTCATTGTCGATCGAGCACCAGATCAGCTCGCGCAGATCGCGGATCGACGCGTCGGTATCACTCGCCGCGGCGGAGATCGACTCGGCCTGTTTTTCGGCGGCGTCCGAAAAATCGGGAGCGAGGCCGCGGTCGATCATGGCCTGATGCGCGATGTCTTTGAGGATCGAGCTGTGATTGCAGCTTGCGGTGTGTGCGTGGTCGTTCATGGTGGAGAGGCACGTTACCATCAGCCGATATGCAGCCGAAAGTGACGCGCGCGGGCGACCGCGGCCTTCTTGCTGACTTCGGCGCCGAGGTTACCGCGGCAGAGTTGCACGCGCGCGCGGCGGCGTTGCGGGCGAGAGAGAACGTGGTCGCATGCATCGTCGGGCAGCAGTCGCTGTACGTCGTATGCGACGGCGAGGCGTCGATCGACTTCGATGATGTGCCGCTGTCCGCGTTCACGCCGCGGACGCATGTCATCGACGTCGATTTCTCCGGCCCCGATCTCGACGAATTCCTCGCGCACGTTCACATCACGCGCGATGCCTTCCTGCAGACCGTTCCGTCGTTGCGCCTGACCGCGCGCTACCTCGGATTTCGCGCCGGCTTCGCCTATCTCGAAGGATGGCCGGAGGCGTGGCGGATGCCGCGGCGGACGCGCTCGCGCAACCTCGTTCCGCGCGGCAGTTTCGCGATCGCCGGAACGATGGCCGGCTTCTATCCCGTCGATTCGCCCGGCGGCTGGAACCTTCTCGGGCGGACGAATGAGACGCTGTGGAATCCAAATGTCGATCCGCCGAATCGTTTCGCGCCCGGGGATGTGATCGAGATTCGTTCGACTTCAATCGCGCAGTTCGATACGCAACCGTCGATGCACTTTGAATCAACCGGCGAAGTCATCGCCGAGGTCATCGCGCCGGGTCAGCTCACGACGATCGTCGGCGCGCGCGATTGGAAACGCGCCGACTACGGCGTCTCGCCCGGCGGGCCGTTCGACGCATTCGCCGCGGCGCTCGCGAATCGCGCGGTTGGCAATGTCGATGACGCGCCGCTGCTGGAGTGCGTGCTGGTCGCGCCGCGGCTGCGTTTCGCGACGCCGCGCCACGCGGCGTTCTGCGACGGAAGCGGAAACGTGCAGACCTTCATGCTCTTGCCCGGCGAGGAGCTGAACCTCGGGCGCTTTCATGGCGGATTGCGCGGATATCTCGCGATTGAAAGCGGCATCGACGAGATGCGGTCGCGGTATGCCGAGGCGCCGACGATTGTGCGCGGCGGGATGTCGTTGCGTGAGCCTGGGAGCGCGGGCGTCTCGCCCGCTGTTCTTGGCAGAATCCCGGTTGACAGCGGGCGAGACGCCCGCGATCCCAGGGAAATCCGCATAATCGCCGGACCTCACGACGCGCCGCCGCTCCCTGAGGAATGGGAAGTCACGGCGGAGTTGAATCGCGTCGGTATTCGTCTTCGCTGCCGAGGTTCAGCCGGTGAGACGCCCGCGCCACGCGAGCTGCCGTCGTGCGGGATGCAATTCGGAACGCTGCAATGGCATCCCGACGGAACGTTGGTCGCGATGGGGCCGGACCATCCCGTCACCGGCGGCTACCTGCAGCCGGCGACGGTGGTCTCCGAAGATTTATGGAAGCTCGCCCAGCTTTCGCCGGGCGAGCAGGTACGGTTGAAGGTGAGTTTGTAGCGCCAGCGGCCCGCTGGCTGTACCGCCGCCGTCTCGGCGGCACGTTCCGCGCGAGACCTGCCAGCGAGCCGCTGGCGGTCCAGCCGGCGAGCCGCCGGCGCTACGATTTGCGCCCGTTAATCCCCGTACGAATATCCCGACCTTGCGCTCACCTTGAACTCCGGATTGCGCAGCGCCACGTCCACCTTCTGGAAGCCGTGTTCGCCGGGGCGTTTCTTCGTGTAGTAGCTGATCAGGTAATAGCCGGCGGTCTTCTTCTCGATCTGTTTCAGCGGCGAGATGTAGCTCGTGTGCAGGCGGAAGTACTGGCCGTTCGTGTCGCTGGCCATCGACGACAGGTTCTGGTGCACGAACTCCGGCACGTCGATGCCGCTCTGCAGCGAGATCGGGTAGAGCGTCACGTCGGCGCTGTTGAGCGACTCAATCATCGGATCGTAGTAACGGCTGCGGTTCACCACAACGCCGTTGCGCACGTCCTCGTCCGGACCGACGATGCCGTTCGAAAACATCACCACATCCTTGCGCGCGCGAATCGGGCGGAGCGCGTCGCCGAGGAGGTCGAGCGCCTCGTAGACGTAGCCGGTGTGATTGATCATGCGGTCGATGTCCATGTTGCGCATGAGCGACGGACCAGTACTCGCGGCGTTCTTCGTGCGGATGCCCAGGCCGTACATCGTCGCGTCGTTCATCGCGCGGCGGATCTGCGCCTTGTCGGACGTGAAATCGGTGTACACCTTGAGCCGCACATCATGACCGACGACCGCGACGCGATCCTCGGCGCGGAGGTGATCGTCGAGGTAGCGCATGGCATCGCTGCGGGCGCGGATCATCTCGCCCTGCGATCCGGCGTCCGAGGTCACCTTGTCGAAGAAGAAGATCAGGTAGCGATCGTCGTGCAGGCGCTCGACTTTGAACTTCGCCGCGGCCTCGGGTTCGGTGATGAGGCGGCGATTGGTGAAGTAATCGACGGTATCGACCGTCTGCGGCTGGCCATTTTCGCGGACGATGAAGTCGTCCTTGCCGAGGCCGAGCATCTGATTGCCGCGCGAGTCGGTCACGATCGCGTCGAGCTGCACGAGGTTGACGTCGACTTTTTCGCCGAACGGTTGTGCATTCTGCTGCGGCTGCTGCGCGAGGAGCGGCGCCGCGGCAAGCATGAGTAACGTTAAGAAACGCTTGGACATTGAAGTCCCCCTTCCCGGGTGCAAACGAGGCCGCGAGCGGCGCGGATTCCGTCCGCGGACGCGGGCGCACGGTTCTTGCTCGGTTGTCACCGCTATGTACAAGCTGACGATCGCGCTTCTCACCCTCCTCGCCGCCGCGCCGCTGATGGCGCAACGGAGGATCGAGCTGCTCATCGACGCCGAGGGCGCACGGCGCACGGGTCACAACGAATCGTTCACACCGGGCTTTCGGTTCGATCCGGAGTTCGGCACGGGCGGTGGCGCTGGAATCGGTCTGAATTTCTTTATTACCGATCGCGTGTCGATCGAAACGAAAGCCGCGGCGCTCGAATCGAATCTGCGCGTGCGCATCGTCGGGACCGATTTCATCGCCACGGCCAACCTTGGGCACGCGCAGATTTTCCCCATCTCCGCGGTGCTGCAATGGCACCTCTCCGAGCACGGCACGATCCGTCCGTACCTCGGCGCAGGCGTCGCGCACGTGATCCTGCACGATGTGAACCGGTCCGTCGGTCCTTCGGCGTCAGGCATTCACTTCAAGGATCCGACAGGATTCGTCGTCGACGGCGGTCTCGAATTCAATCTGTCGAAACGCTTCGGCATCTATGGCGACGCGCGCTACATCCCGGTGGAAACGAAGTCGACGGCGACCTTCGTCCCGACGACGTCGGCAGTGCAGATGAACGTGCGGCCGTTGATCGTTTCGGCCGGAATCGCGTGGCGCTTCTGACGGAATGAACCCGCGGGAGTGCCGGTTTGACCCGGCTGCGCGGTTCCCCTAGAATCCGCGTCTCTTTTTGCGCCCCTCGGCGCATCCACTCCCCGGGGCATAGCTCAGCCTGGTTAGAGCGCACGGTTCGGGACCGTGAGGTCGGAGGTTCAAATCCTCTTGCCCCGACCATGGGATTTTGCGGCTCCGCGAAAAGCGGGGCCGTTTTCGTTGGGGGGACGTAGCGCCAGCGGCCCGCTGGCTGTCCCGCCGCCGGCTCGGCGGCACGTCATCGCTAGACCTGCCAGCAAGCCGCTGGCGATACAGCCGTCGAGCCGACGGCGCTACGTCGCTACGCGCTACCGCCTACATCGTCCCTGCCGGTTTCGACGGCAGCGGCTTCCAGCAGACGCTTTCGTCGAGCGGATCGGCCGAGTTGCCGGGCATGTGCTCGAACGGAACGAACGCCGTCGGATGTGCGGAGCGCTTGCGCACCGTGGCTCCATAGTCAGCGAGAGCCTTGTTCATCGCCGACAGACGCGCGTGCGAATTCGGCTGCTGCAGCGGCAGCGTCACCACGCCCGATTGGTACACCTCGGCGCGGCTGTACGCGGTGCCCTGCACGATCGTGCCGACCAGCGTCGCTTTCAGATCGTCGGCGCTCTGTCCCTGCGCACTCTTGCCGCCGACGACGTCCGGAGGAAGCAGTTCGGGATTGGCAATCCATCCATGCGCCAGCGCCACGTTGTTGCCGAACTCGATCAACTCATCGACCGTGTTGTTGAGCGCGACGTAATCGCGCAGCGGCAGCGGTGCGTCGCCGGTTCCCGTTTCCTGAACGTGTCCCGCGAGGTGCGGGCTGGTCGCGCAGGAGGTGCCGAACGACAGCCCGTAGGTGCCGTTCGACAGGTACATGTACGTGCCGGGATCGCCGCCGCCGGGCGGCGTCGGCGCGTCGTCGCCGCAGTAGGTCGCGTGCGACGACGTGTCCTGCAACACGTGCAGGTAGATGCCGATGCGCGCGAGCTGCACTGGGACTGGCGTCGGCACCGGCGACTTCCACAGCGTGCCGGTCGTGCGCGTTTTGTCGTCGAGCCACGACTTCAGGTCCGTGTAGGACGTCGGGACGTTGTTCGTGATGTCGAGCACCTTTGGTCCGGTCGTGATGTTGATCTGCACCGGCGCATTGGCCGGATTGGCGCCGGCCGGGATGTTCTGCGGCAGCAACATCGGCACGATGCCGCTGAGGGTCGCGCCTTTGATGCAGTGCTTTCCGCTCGGACCGGTGAGGCCGACGGTGCAGAGCACGCCGGGATCATCCGACTTCAGCATCGCCCATCCGCGCAGATTGGCCAGCGTCTTCTGATAGGTATCGTCGATATGCACCGGGTAGCCGGGCGTCGGATAGTGCAGCGGATAGAGCGCCTGCACACCGCCCGCGCCGTGGACGTCCGTGCCCTGTCCGTTCGGTGAAAACGACACCGTGTAGTGATCGAGCGGGCCGTCGGTGAGCACATTCGTGCGCTGGAAGCCGTTGAAGTTCGCGGTGATGTAGTCGCGTCCCGTGTTGGGCGACGTCTGCAACGTCTTCTGTGCATTGATGGCGTTCTGGTTCGCCGCCTGCCTGCCGCACTGGTCGATCGGGACGTACTGCGCGTAATCGGTCACCTCGTTGTATGCGGCGATCCAGTAGGCCACGTCGCTGCGGTAGCCGAGGGCCAGGGCGATGAAATAGGTGGAATCGGCGTGGACCATGCTGCGGCCTGGCATCACCGTCCCGAAGTCGATGATCTGCTGCGGACAGGCACGATTCGGTTGCGGCGGCTGCGCGCAGGTCGGATTCAGACACCACGACAACTTCCCGTTCACGTTCGGGCGCGGCAGGCAGAGATCTTCGTAAAACGCGCTGGCGGATTGCGTGGTCGTGAAGGCAATGAGCAGACAGATAGCGACAAAACTCGAACGGGATCGCATGCAGATTCCTCCTTCTCCGCATAGGAGAGGAAAAAGCCAAACGAATCCCTACCCTCATCTCCTCCTTTCTCCGCCCCTCCGCGCCTCCGCGTGAAACCGTCCCCTCTTGACAAATCGCCCAAGCGAACGTATTTAACCAATCAGTTAACTAACCATGCCGGCCGACAACCTCAGCATCACCTTCGCCGCCCTCGCCGATCCGACCCGGCGCGCGATCCTGGCCCGCCTCTCCACCGGCGCGGCTTCGGTGACGGAGCTCGCCGAGCCGTTCGACATGAGTCTTCCCGCCATCTCCAAACACCTCAAAGTCCTCGAGCACGCGGGCCTCATCACGCGCAGTCGAGATGCGCAATGGCGTCCGTGCAGCCTCGAAGGCGCGCGGCTCAAAGAGGTGTCCGAGTGGCTTGATCACTACCGCCGTTTCTGGGAGCAGAGCTTCGACCGGCTGGACGAATATCTGCGCGAATTGAAAAAAACGAAGGAGAAGAAGCATGAACGCCACGATCGAAAGAAGTAGCTCTGCCACAGCCGACCGCGAGATCGCCACGACGCGTGTTTTCGACGCGCCTCGCGACCTTGTATTCGACGCCTGGACGACGCCGGAACATGTCGGGCAGTGGTGGGGTCCGAACGGATTCACGACCACGACGTACTCGATGGACGTCCGCCCTGGCGGCGAATGGATTTTCGTCATGCACGGCCCCGACGGCACCGATTACAAGAACCACATCATCTATCGCGAGGTGGTGCGTCCGGAACGGCTCGTCTACGACCACGTCAGCGGCCCGCTCTTCCGTGCGACGGTGATTTTCTCAGCCGAGGGAGCTAAGACGCGCATCCGCATGCAGATGCTGTTCGAGACCGCCGAGCTGCGGAATCGCGTCGTCGAGCAGTATGGAGCGACGCAGGGATTGGAGCAGACGCTCGATCACCTCGGCGCACACGTCGCGAAGCTGGCCGCCGAGCATGCGGACGACTTCGTCATCACGCGCGAGTTCGACGCGCCGCGCGATCTGGTTTTCAAAGCGTGGACGGAGCCGGAACGCCTCGCGCAGTGGTGGGGGCCGAAAGGATTCACACTCAAAGTCGCCAACGTCGATCTCCGCCCCGGCGGGATGTTCCACTACGGCATGGTCGGGCCGGACGGCAGCGAGATGTGGGGGAAGTTCATTTATCGCGAGATCACGCCGCCGGAGCGGATGGTCTACATCGTCTCCTTCTCCGACGAAAACGGCGGCACGACGCGCCATCCGATGGCGCCGACCTGGCCAAGCGAGATGCTGAACGTCGTCACGTTGACGGAGCACGGCGACAAGACCACGCTCACCCTTCGCAGCAGCGCGTACAACGCGACAGACGAGGAGCGCGCCACGTTCAAGGCCGGCCACGCCAGCATGCAGGGCGGCTTCACCGGCACGTTCGACCAGCTGGCCGCGTATCTGGCCGGAGCGCGATCATGAACGCGATCGATCGATTTCACGCACAGGCGCCGAGGATTCTCGGCGCCTTACGATTCCTGGCAGGAGTCCTCTTCGCCTGCCACGGCGCGCAGAAGCTCTTCAACGTCTTCGGCGGGATGCCGCCCGGCGTTCCGAAGGCGCTGATCTGGAGCGCCGGACCGATCGAGTTCCTCGGCGGGATCCTCATCGCCATCGGCCTGCTCACGCGTAGCGCCGCGTTCCTTTCCAGCGGCCTGATGGCGTTCGCCTACTTCATCGGCCACGCCCGCAACGGCTTCTGGCCGACCATGAACGGCGGCGAGCTGGCACTCCTCTTCTGCTGGCTGTTCCTCTACATCGCCGCTCAGGGACCGGGCGCGTGGGCGGTGGATAACCTGCTGCGAAAGCGAGATTGAACGGGGAGACGGTTCACGCGGAGACGCGGAGAAAAGAAGCTCCGCGGCTCCGCGTGAAATTGGTCCCCCGGTCCACTCACAACGAATTCAAAAACGCGATCAACTTCGATTTCGGTTCGGCCGCGAGGGCGGCGTACTGGTCTCGCGCGCTGCGCGCCTGTCCGTCGTGCGCGAGGATGGCCTGGTCGAGCGTCCGCGCGCGGCCGTCGTGCAGGTAATTGTTGATGAAGCGCAGTCCCCACAACGGTGCGGTGCGCATCTCCCGGCCGGTCGAGTTGCCCATCTCCAGGTTGTCGCCGAGCGCGCCCATATCGTGGAGCAGGAAATCGGAGTACGGGTGATAGATCTTGTGGTCGAGCGCCGCGACCGGATTCGATCCCGTGCGCTGCGTGGCCGTGTGGCAGGCCGTGCAGCCGATGCGCTCGAACGTCGCCTCGCCGGCGGTGACGTCGCCGGTCAATGTCCCGCGCGGCGGCGCGGCCAGCATCGACATGTAATTGGTCAGCGCGATCACGCCGGAACCGTCGTCGTTGATCCCTGGCGCCGGGTTGAAGGTCAGCTCGGCGCAGTTGCCTTGCGGACAGCTCTCGTTCGGAAAATCGGCCGTGGTGATGCCCATCTCGTTCAGGTACGCATCGCCGGAGAACTGAAAGAGCGACGGCACCTGCGCCTTCCAGCCGAACTTGCCGACGGTCTTCATGCCGGCGCGGATGTTGTCGACCATGTTCACGCGTCCGGCCACGCCGTCGCCTCGCGCCGCCTGCTGCGCTGCCGCGGCGATGAAGTCGGAGTCGGGCGTGGCATCGACGAGCCCGAGCCCGAAGAGAGGCGTGGTCCGCCGGCGAACGATGATTGTCGCGGCAGCCGGGACGACTTCCGGCCGGAAGAGATGCGCCACACCCTGCTGCGGACCGATGGCGTGATCCTGCACCAGCGATCCGCCGAGTGACGCCAGCGCGTCGAACAGGCCGTTCACCCGCGTGGCGAAACGCGTGACCATACGGTTGCTGCCGCCGCCGATCGCGGGAACACTGTGACACGCCGCGCATGAGCGCTCGTTGAACACCGGCCCGAGCCCGTCAGTGACCGTCTCGACCTCGGTGAAGTCCCCCAAGCCGTCCGCGAAATCGGCCCGCTGCGCAGCGGTCAATCCCGACAGCGCCTCGCCCGCCGCCGGATCGGGCGTCTGCCTCCCCGTCCCACTCCGCCGCTGCGCGCTGACATTCGCCGCCAGCACCACAAACAACACGCCAACCATGAGCCGTTTCATAACCGCCTCCTTGTACTGATGAGCACGGAGTAGAGAAACGGACGTGCCACGAGGTTCGCAGAGAGAAACCTCGGCGATGGCGGGGCGAATTGACGCCGTGAAAAGGAAATCGCGATCGGGAACAGGGTTAATGTGACTCGTATTATGATGTACATCGACGTGTACACGGAGGCACTTCATGGCCCAGCGGAACTCCATTGCGGAAGCGCGCAATAACCTGCCCCATCTGGTTCGCGAAGCGGAGACTGGAAAAATCGTCGAGTTGACTCGGCGAGGCGAGCCGGTCGCCGTGCTGATTGGCCGAAAGCGATACGAACAGTTGACCTCCCGCCTTCGTCCCTTCTCAGAAGTGTGGGACGAGTTCACGCGCAAGTTTCCTCCCGGCGAGATCGATGTCAATCCTGACGAAGTCTTCCGCGATGTGCGCGATAAGGACCCGGGTAGGGACTTCAAACTGTGAGCTTGCAATACCTGCTCGACACGAATGTCGTTTCAGAACCGCTGCAGATGAAACCGCGAGCAGGCGTGCTGCGAAAACTGCGTCTGCACAACGGTGAAATTGCCATCGCTTCGGTCGCGTGGCACGAGTTGCAGTTCGGTATGCGCCGGCTGCCGCCATCGCGCCATCGCGCGAAGGTCCAAAACTATTTGGACGAAGTTGTTTCCAAGTCGATGGCGATCCTCGACTATGACGCAGCCGCCGCCGAGTGGCACGCGACTGAAAGAGCGCGATTGGCAGGTCTGGGATTGACACCACCATTTCAGGACGGGCAGATCGCAGCCATCGCGTTCGTGAACGAACTGACTCTGGTCACCTTCAACGATGCCGACTTCAAGCGGTTTGAAGGATTGACGGTCATCAACTGGCGCTGAACCAGCACGAGACGCCTGTATGCTCCGCGCGTGTCTGAAGGCGGCGATCGTTTGACGCGGATTGGTCGGTCGCTGCCGCAGGTACTGGCCATCCTCCTCGTCCTCGCCGTCTACGCCTTCTTCGCGGGCGACGGCAAGTTCGACTTTCGGCGGCTCGGGACGTGGCAGGAATCGAACTACGCCTCTCTCGCGCGCGGATTTTTTCGCGGACAACTCAATCTCGACCGTTGGGTCAATCCCCAGCTGATCGCGCTGCCGTATCCGTACGAACCGAAGGCGCGCGAAGGCATCCATTACGAGTGGGACCTTAGCTATCTCAACGGAAAGTACTACCTCTATTCGTCGCCGCTCCCCGCGATTCTCGGCTACATGCCGCTGCGGATTGTGCGGCGCGGCTATCCGCCCGATTCCTTCGTCGCGCTCTTTTTCTGCGCGTGGGCGTTTCTCGCGTCCGTCGCGTTTGCACGACGGGCGCTGAAACCGCCATTGAACATCCCCTTCCCATTCTGGGTGCTTTTCATCGGCCTCGGCAACGTGACCGCATTCATCCTCGTGACGATTCACATGTACGAGGTAGCCATCCTCTGCGGAATGGCCATGACCGCGATGTGGGCGCTGGCGCTGCTGCGCTACAACGAGTCGCCCACTGCCGGCCGCGCGGCGTGGCTCAGTCTCTGGCTCGCCCTCTCCATCGCCGCGCGCCCGAACCTCGGCGTGCTGCTGCTCGTGACGGCGTTCGCCGTGGAGCGCACGAGGAAAACGATCCTCGCCTTCCTCGCGCCGCTGGCCATCGTCGCCATCGCCATGCTTTGGTACAACGCCGCGCGCTTCGGCGATCCCTTCGAATTCGGGATCCGCTATCAGCTCACGCACGTCGACATGACCGGCCGCAAAGTCTGCAGCCTCTGCACGTTCCCGGAAGCGGCGCGCTTCGGCAACAACATCCAGCACTACCTTTACTGGCCGCTGCACATGCACAGCGCGTTTCCGTTCATCGACGCGATGCCTGCGCGCGTCGATCCCGCCGTCTCCTGGCCGACGCCAAACCGGATGACCGAACAGATCATCGGCATCGCGCCCATCGCGCCGTTGATGATGATCGGAACGCTCATCGCCATCCTCCTCGCCCTGACGCGCGGCCCCAAAGATCTCACCACGCGGACCGCGCTGCAGGTGATGGCCGGCGCGTGGCTGATCGTGTTCGGCCTCTCGACCTGCTGGTGGATCGTGGCTCGCTACTCGCTCGATTTCATGATGCTGATGAGCGTGGCGACGGTGGTGTGCGTGGAGAAAATCGTGACATCCCTCCGCGAAACGACGATCCGCATCACGCCGGTGCGCGCATTCGTCGCCGCACTCGCCTGCTACTCGATCATCACAGCGATCCTCCTAGGCTTCGCCGGCCCCGGCGATGGATTCAGCCGCGCCAATCCGGCGATGTTCGCGAGGATCGAGGGCTGGTTCAAGTAGCGCGATGCGATGAGAAGGTGCGAGACGCCAGCGCTCCGTCGCGCGCGCTACGCTAAAGCCATTGACTGCATGTCATGCGTGCCGCCGTCGCGAGAACGAAACTACCGCGCGCCGTCGGGCCGCACGCGGAGGAAGAACGTGCATGCCTTGCCTGTCTTCGACTCCACCCACACCGAGCCCGCGTGCGAGACCGCGAACTCGCGGACTTTGAACAGGCTGCGGCCGGTGCGTTCGGCGGATTGCGGATTCCAGACGAAGCCCGGCTCGAAGATCGCCTGGCGCAGCGGCTCGGGAACGACCGGGCCGTTGTCCATCACGAAAAAGAGCAGCAGCGGCTTGCCCTTGTGCTCCATCCAACGGACGCCGACCACCACCTGTCCGCCGGGCGGAACGTAGTGCAGCGAGTTGTCCATCAGGATGCCGAGGGCGTCGACGAGCTGATCGTGATCCTTGAAGCGCTCTTCGAGCTCAGGGACGTCGATCTGCAGCTGAATATTTTTCAGATCGGCGAACGGACCGAAACGATTGGCGACCGAGTGAATGAGATCGACCACGCGCGGCGTGCGTGCGGCCGGCGGTGCTTCCTCGACCTCGGGCGCCATCTCCAGCGACGACAGAATCTGATCGATCGTGCCCGCCCAATCTTCGAGCAGCGGATCGCGTTGCCGCGTGCGCGAGGCTGCCAGCACCGACTCGCGCAACGAACGCAGCGGCGAGAAGACCGTCTCGCGCACGAACGACACGAACGACGCGTGCGACGCACTCATCGGATCCGCTTCGCGGAACATCAGCACCGCGCCCATCGCGCCGCCGGAAATCGGAACGAGCGTGTAGAGAATATTGCGGTTGCGTATGCGCAGCGCCATCGAGGTCGGAACCGAGAGCTCGCCAATGCGCGCGCCGCACTCCATCTCGATCTGCCTGACCGTGGCGAGATCGGACTGCGGGACGCCGAAGAGCTTCTTCGCCTCCTCGGTGACGAATTTCACCGCGCGGTCGGCGCCGAGGACGATCGCCGGAGCGCCGGCGGCCATGATCACGTTCGCGACGCTGGTGATCGCCGGCGACGCTGACTCCACAGGGAACGGCAGCAGCGGCGCCTTCGGAAACGGCTCCGGCTCAGGTGCCGGCGCGGCGGCCGTGGCAGCTCCGCCCGAGCGCCGCGTGGCCGTGCTTTCGCCGACCGGCTTTGAAGCGACTGGAGGTGGAGGAGTGACAGCAGGAGGCGGAATCGGGGCGGCGGGAGGAGGAGGAGGAGCAGCCGTTTTTTCTGCCGACTGCTTTGGTTTACGCGGCTTGTCGCACTTCTCGCAGAGGATTCCCCGCGCTATCGCCGCACCGCACATGAAGCATTTCTGGGCCATCGACCGAACTCTGGACTGCCGATCTTACGCCCGCTTCTCGTGTTGCTGCAACGTGATAGCCTCGCCGCCGTTTTGGAGGCCCCATGAAACACATCGTCGTCATCGGCGCCGGCACGATGGGAAACGGCATCGCGCACACCGCCGCGGCGTCCGGCTTTGACGTCACCCTCATCGACGTCGCCGAGGCATTTCTGGAGCGCGGCATGTCCACGATCTCCGCGAATCTGCAGCGCGGTGTCGACAAGGGCAAGATGTCCGCCGACGAGAAGCAGCAGGTCCTCGGCCGTATCCGCGCGACGAGCGACGTGAACGCCGCCGCGAATGCCGACATCGTCATCGAAGCGATCATCGAAAACCTCGCGGCGAAAACGGAACTGTTTGCGAAGCTCGACGCGATCACCGGCGCCGACTGCATCCTGGCGTCGAACACGTCGTCGATCTCGATTACCAAAATAGCCGCCGCCACCAAGCGTCCCGACAAAGTCATCGGCATGCATTTCATGAATCCCGTGCCGATGATGACTCTGGTCGAAGTCATCCGCGGCATCGCCACCAGCGATGAGACCTACGGGCGCGTTGCGGAATTGTCCGAGGAGATGGGGAAGACTGCCATCGAGGTCAACGACTATCCCGGCTTCATCTCGAACCGCGTGCTGATGCCGATGATCAACGAGGCCATCTTCGCGTTGTTCGAAGGCGTCGCGACCGCCGAGTCGATCGACGGCGTGATGAAGCTCGGTATGAACCATCCGATGGGACCGCTCACGCTGGCGGACTTCATCGGACTCGATGTCTGCCTGGCCATTCTGCGCGTGCTCGAAGAAGGCTTCGGCGATCCGAAATACCGCCCATGTCCGCTGCTCGTGAAGATGGTCGACGCGGGTTGGCTCGGCCGCAAGAGCGGTCGCGGTTTCTACGACTATCGCAAGCCGTAGAATCGAGGGGATGACGGAGAGCCTTCACGGTGTTCTAATCGCGCACACATGCTCTGCCAGACCTGTAGTGCGTTGAATGACGACGATCGCGAGTACTGCTTCCGCTGCCAGGCGAAGCTGCTCGTGCTGTCGGGCGTGACGTCGTTCGAAGAGGACGAAGTCGAGGAGTACGACGAAGAAGGGGACGTATCGCTCGACGAGCATCTGCTCGAGCGCGTGTCCGGACTCGAGGAGATCGTCAAGCGCAGCGCCGAGACAATCCGCAGCGTCGTCGACGCCGTGCAGAAGCACGAGCGGGCCATCTTCATCAATCAAACGGGTCTGCTCTCCGTCAAGGAACTGCTCGAACGGAAGAACGTCGTCTCCGCCGACGAACTGGTCGAACTTTGGGAATCGAAGATGGGCGAGCAGATGCTCGCTCTCGAAAAGAAGCAGCGCTTCACCGAGCGCAAAGACCGGATCATGTCGCTCTTCCGCGGCGAGCGGCGCGAGCGCTTCCTGCAGCTGCTGGCCGAGGCTGAGTCGGCCATCGATGCATTCGATCCCGATCGCGGCATTAAGGCGCTCGAAGAAGCCTTCAAACTCGATCGCGACAACTACGAGCTCTCGTTCTTCCTCGGCGAGATGTTTTTCAACGACGGCAATCTCGACCGCGCCAAGCACTACCTCGAACGCACGCTCGAAGTGCAGCCCGATCATTTCGACGCCGCCGTCTTCTACGGCGTGCTGTTGCACGAGCGCCAGGATTTGAAAGGCGCCGAGCGTTGGCTGCGCCGCGCCATTCAGATTTCGCAGGAGTCGTTCCTCCCGTACTTTTCCCTCGGTGCGATCTACGCGCGCAAGGGCAAGCTGCTGCGCGCGCAGAAGTTCCTGGAGAAAGCGATCCAGATCGAGCAGCTTCCGCAGGCGTACTACCTGCTCGGCACGATCTTCTACGACAAGGGCCAGCTCGAACGCGCCATCAAGGCCTTCCAGTCGGCGCTGAAACTCGATCCTGAATACGAAGAGGCGATCTACCACCTCGGCCTCTGCTATCTCGACCGCAACTGGAACCGTAAAGCGATCGATTGCTTCCAGGAAGCGCTGGAGCTCAACCCGAACAAGATCGAGTACCAGCAGGCGGTGAAGATTTACGAAGGCATCTCCGGCCACATTCCGCTGGAAGGTCCCGCCGCCGAGGAGTTCAAGCACGCGGAGGGTCTGGCAACGTCCGGCAACTACATCGAGGCGCTCGACCACTACCGCCGCGCCTCGGCCATCGATCCCGAAAACGCCAGCATCCTGATGCCGTACGCGTTGCTCTGCTCACATCTGGAGATGAACACCGAAGCGATTGCAGCTGCGCGCCGCGTGTTGCGTCAACGTCCGACGGACGTCGTCGCCGCGGCCGCGTACACCACGCTCGTCGAAGCGCTGCGCGCCGAGGGAAACTTCAAGGACGCCAATCGCGCGCTCGAAGAAATGTTGCACGACTACACGTCCAACTACGCGAAGTCGATCGCGTACTACGAGAAGGCTTACAACCTGGCCGAGATGGAAGAGAACCTTGATGAGGCGCTCGAATCGGCGCAACTCGCGCTTCGCTACTCGCCGAAAGAGCTGAAACAGTTCCCGCTGGCCGCACTCGGCTGGGTCTACTTCAAGCGCCGCGACTTCACCAACGCCGTCGATTTCCTGACGAAGTCCGCCGATCTGGGCCCGACCGCCACGAACCTCATGCACCTCGGCATGGCGTTGCTGGAAAGCGGCCAGAAGGAACGCGCCCGCGTCGTCTTCCGCAAAGCGAAGAGCTTCAAAGCGAAAGGCGCGGGGTTGGAGGAGAAGATCCTCGAACAGATCCGCTCCACGACGAAGCTCATCGACCGGCTACACGCGAAACGGCGGCGTACGGCGGGCACGAAGTCGTAGGGCCTCGCGCACTTCATCCTGCGCGTAGACGCAGGATCTCCGGTGGCGCCGCGAGGGTCGGCGTTAGTCGCCGGGCCGTGCGAGTTGCACGAATCAATGTGGCACAGACACTCCTGTCTGTGTTTGGGAGGCTCGCGCTTCTCTCGCAAGCTGCGCGAATGCAAAAGCACAGACAAGAGTGTCTGTGCCACACGGTCTCACCGGAGACCCTGCGTCTACGCGCAGGGTGAACTACTTCACCCCAATCTCCCCCGCCACCGCCCGCGCGTCGAAGATCTTGCCGTCCTTGATCACCGTCAGCACGCGGCGAACGTCGCTGATGTTCGTGGACGGATCGCCGTCGACGATGTCGAGATCCGCGAGCTTGCCTGGCGCGATCGATCCGAGGATATCGTCGTGCTTCATCACGCTCGCCGCGCCGAGCGTGGCGATGCGCAGCACCTCGGCGGGCGGAATCCCCACCTGGACATACAGCTCCAGCTCGCGATGCAGCGAGAATCCGGCCATCGCGTCGGTGCCGGCAACGATCGGGATGTGGTTGTCGTACAGCGCCTTCACCATCGCCAGGACGTTGCGGAACGAGCCGCGATAGAGCTGATCTTTCCCCTCGGGTATAGGAAGTCCGCCGGTGAGGAAGCCGCGCCGAACCTGCGGCGGCAGGCGGTCCGCAATCATCGCGTAGCTCGGCGACATCGTGCCGCGGCGCGAGGTGAACATCCCTTCGAAGATGGAGACGGTCGGATCGATGACCGTCTTCTTCTCGCGCAGCAGATCGAGAAACGCCTGAACCAGCGCCGATTTCAGATCGAGCGTGGCCGCGCGTTCCGCCACGGCGGTGAAGCGCACCGGCGTGCGCGTGTCCGCCACGTCCGGCCAGAAATTGAGGAAGAGAAAGTTCGTGTGCTGAATCTCGTCGTATCCCGCCCGCACCGCTTCCTCGGCGCGCATGAACGCCGGGATGTGCCCGCTCACGCGCAGCCCGCGCGCGTGCGCAGCAGCCGTGATCACCGGCACGAGCTCCGGCTTCACCGAGCTGTAAATCTTGATCTGCTCGTAGCCGAGCTTCGCGTAGTTGTCGACCGCGGCGCGGGCCTGATCCTCGGTATCGACGAGCACCTTCGTCGGCCCCGCGAATTTGCCCGGCCCGTCGATGATGCCCGCCATCACCACGCGCGGCCCGATCGCGACGCCGCTGTCCCACTTCTTGCGCAGGTCGATCAGAAAGTCGGTGTCGTTGGCCATGTCGCGCACCGAGGTCACGCCGTTGGCGATGTCGAGCATTCCGTCGTCGTCGGAGTTGTGCGTGTGCATGTCCCAAAGGCCAGGGATGACCGTGCGGCCCTGCGCGTCGATGCGTTCGAGTCCGTCTGGAGTCGCGATGTCCGCGCCAACGCTCTCGATCCGATTGCCGCGGATGACGATCGTCGTCCCCGGCGTCGTCATCATCTTGACGGGATCGAACAGCCTTGCGTTCGTGATGACGATGCCGCCGCCCGCGGGCGCGTGCGTGAGCCGCGCGGCCGCGGCAGAGACGGCTTCGTTGCGCCATTTGTCCTGCGCTTGCAGCAGTTGCGGGATGACCGAGTCCCAGCCATCCGCGATCACCGACGACCACGATGACGCCGACGCAAACAGCTCGTGGCGGTCGTCGAGCCACACCGGCGACGGCGTGAATCCGAGTCCGACGATCTCGTAGCAGGTGATGTGCTGCGACTTTCCGCCCGCGGAGACGTTCAACTCGCCGACGCGCCGGATCGACGCCTCGCCCGCCGGCAGCAGCGCCAACTTCTGATTCGGCGCGGCCAGCAGCGCCCGCGCCAGCACCGCCGTCTCCTCGGGCGGCCCATACATCGACACGTAGAACGCGTTCGACGCCGCGCTCCCCTTCTCCGCGCCGTTCGACCACGCACCGTTCGCGAATGTCTCGCTCACCGGCGTCTTGAGGTAATCGTTGCCCTCGATCTTGAGCGACGTGGTGACGGAATGGGAATCCGTCGTCATCACCGTATGCGTCTTCGGCCCGCGCCCTCGGTCGTTGTATTCGAAGTCGACCGTCCGCGTCCCGCCGCTCGTCGTCACCGTCTCCCGCCCGGCGCGATGTCCGCCGAGGATGAACGCGCGCGTCTGGGGAGGCGTGGTGTGCGCGCAGGCGGCGAGGGCGGCGGCGAGCAGAGCGAGAACGCGAATTCGCATCCGTGGAGTTTACGATTTTCCGGCCGGAACAACTCGGCTGCCGAGGCCGCGATCTGTGAGCAGGCGGCGACACTGTTCGGCCTGTCCCGCGGGCACTTCGAAGAGCAATCCCTGCAGACAAACATTCGACATCGGCTGCTGCAGAAACGCCTCCGACGTGATCTCGAACTCGATTCCCTCGGCATCGAGCAGCCGCTCGACGACGTTCGCCTCCGGCACATTCGCGGCGATGAAAATCGGTTCCCTCATCGGCATATCGTACCGGCGGTCAACCGCTACAATCCGACTCTCCATGCCGCGCACGCCGGTCACCGTCCTGATCCACACCCTCGACGAGATCGAGAACATCGAGGCGTGCATCCGCTCCGTCGAATGGGCCGACGAAATCTACCTGCTCGATTCCTTTTCCAAAGACGGCACGATCGAGCTCGTTCGCGACAAGTTCCCGCGCGTCCGCATCGAGCAGCGCGAATACCTCGGCGCGGCGTCGCAGAAGAACTACGGCATCGACCGCGCCACTCACGACTGGATTTTCGTCATCGACGCCGACGAGCGCGTCACGCCTAAGCTGCGCGACGAGATACTGCGCACGCTCGAAGGTCCGCTCGATTTCTGGGCCTACTCCGTCGGCCGCCTCAACTTCATGCTCGGCAAGCCGGTCCGCTTCTCCGGCCTGCAGCGCGACCGCGTCACGCGCCTCTTCCACAAACTCCACGCCCGCTACCCGAACAAACGCGTTCACGCCGACCTGCTCGTCGACGGCGCCACCGGCCGCCTGAACGCGAAGATGGACCACTACTACATCCGCACCTTCGATCACATGATCGCCAAGATGACGCGCTACGCGAACTGGGGCGCCGCGCAGATGTACATCGACGGCAAGACCACGAACCTCTTCGGCATCATCGGCCACCCCATCGCCAAATTCGTCCGCGACTTCCTCATCAACCTCGGCTTCCTCGACGGCACCCGAGGCCTCATCTCCGTCGGCATGCACGTCTACTACACGTTCCTGAAGTACGCGAAGCTGTGGGAGCTGACGCAGCTGAAGCGACAAGGAAGGGTTGTCCCGCTGCCGAAGTTAGACGAGGGGGAAGGGCGGTGGGAGTTACCGTGGGTGAAGGGGTAGGACGGCATTCGTTCTGCTACGATTTCCCGAGTGCCGATCATCTCCGCGTTCTTCGGGATCATCATCCGCATGTACTCCGACGATCACGCTCCGCCACATTTTCACGTCGAATATCATGGTCAAGACGCCGTGGTTGATTTTCGCGGTCGAATCATTGCGGGCGAGATCCGTTCGAGTACTGCTCGAAAGCTGATCCGGGAGTGGGCGCAACGACATGAAATGGAACTTGCCATCAACTGGAAACGAGCTAAAGCGTTGCAGCGTTTAGAGAAGATAGCTCCTCTGGAGTAAGAAATGGCTAAACAGGTAATCCGGGTGCTAAGCGCCAAATACGTTCGCGGCCATCAGTTGCGAATTGAATTCTCAGACGGCGCGAAGAAGACAGTCGACTTTTCACGATGGCTGCACGGCGAGATCTTTCAGCCTCTCGTGGACAAACGTGAGTTCAAGCGCTTCTTCATCGACGGCGGCACTGTGTGCTGGCCTAACGGCGCGGATATCGCGCCGGAAACCCTCCGCTCTGCGGACGATGCTGCCAGCGCGGCGTAGCAGTTCCAACCATGACTAAAGTTGAAGCGCTCAAGCGCGACGTTCAAAACCTCACCGCCGAAGAACTGGCGGCTTTCCGCGCGTGGTTCGCCGAATACGACTCGCAAGTCTGGGATCGCCAATTCGAGGCGGATTCGGCCTCGGGCAAATTCGACGCATTGGCGAAGGAAGCCCTCGCTGAATTTGACCGCGGCGAAACCACAGAGCTTTGAGGCATTGAAGCCCTTTTCACGCGGAGCCGCGGAGTCGCGGAGAAAACCCACTCCGCGTCCCCGCGCCTCCGCGTGAAAGATTTTCGTGACTCAGCGCGTCCGTTTCGGTTTCCGCGCCGCCCGCATCGCCTCGGCGACTTCGATCGGGACGTTCCTTTGCTCAAGATCGATCTCGTTGAACGCAATCCCGCCTTCGAATTTCCAGGTGTGTTTGGGGCGGTAGACGCCGATGTCGTGGACGCGGGAGCCGACCACGAAGCGGATGGCGCCGCGGCGGTAGTCAAAGGCGCGGCCGTTGCGGGTGTGAATTGCGGCGTCGATGCGGTAGGTGCCGGCCACGAGGTCGAGCGTCGGCATGATGAAGCGGACGCGCCCGTTCGCTTCGATCCGCTCCGGCATCAGCCCTTCCAGGTCGGTGTTCGTGCCGTACACGCAGGCGCCGTCGGCGTGGTAGATGCCGATGCCGAAGACGAAGTCGTCCTGCGGCACGCGCACCGTGACGTCCATCTCGATCGCCACCGGAGTCCCGGGACCGAGGGCGACGAGATCGTTGCCGCGGTTATCGACGAGGGCTACGCGCGACAGCACCACTTCTCCGGATCCCCATCGCTCTTCTTCGTTGGGATCATCCCGCGGTGCCTCGGGTTCGGTGATCGCCGTTCGCGGCGTGGCGGTTTGCGTTGACGACACGGCTTGCAGATAGGCATCGACGACGCGGACCGGATCGCCGATCGTCTCCGGCTCGCCGTGATCGATCCAGAGGGCGCGATCGCAGAGATTGCGGACCTGGTCGAGCTGGTGGGTGACGAAGACCAGCGTCACGCCGCGGTACTTCATCTCCTGGATCTTGGCCACGCACTTCGCGGAGAACTCCTCGTCGCCGACGGAGAGCACCTCGTCGATCAGCAGCACGTCGGGATCGACGTGGACGGCCACCGCGAACCCGAGGCGGACGTACATCCCCGAGGAGTAGGTCTTGACCGGCTGGTCGATGAACTCGGGGATGCCGGAGAAGGCCACGATCTGGTCGAAGCGCGCGTCGATTTCCTTGCGCGAGAGGCCGAGCATGATGCCGTTGATGTAGATGTTTTCGCGGCCGGTGATCTCGGGATGGAATCCGGCTCCGAGCTCGATGAGCGCGGCCACGCGACCGTTCACCTTCACGCTGCCGCTGGTCGGCTTGAGGATGCCGGAGATGAGCTTGAGCAGCGTCGATTTGCCCGAGCCGTTGCGGCCGATGATGCCGAAGGCTTCGCCGCGATCAACGGCGAAGGAGACATCGCGCACGGCTTCCACGCTCGTCTCCGGCGTCAGCGCCAGATCGCGCTTGAGCAGCGCGCTTTTCAGCGTCGCGAACTGCGAGCCGCGCCCCCACAGCCGGTACGACTTGGAAACGTTCGTGAGCGCGATGGCGTAGTCAGTCATCGCTAGATCGCCTCCGCCAGCGTGTCGCGCAGCCTGCCGAACACCGCGATGCCCATCGCCACCGACACGAACGCGTACGCGATCATCAGCAGTGTGTCGGCGATGCCCGGGACGTGGCCGAAGAAGAGCACGTCCTGATACGAGACGACGAACGGCGTCATCGGATTCAACCGGAGCAGTGCGCGGAACGGACGCGAAGCCACTTTGTCGATCAAATACAGGATCGGGGTGACGAAAAAGCCGAGCTGCATGAGGTTCGTGAGGATGTCGCGCAGGTCGCGGAAGAGGACGGACATCGAGGCCACGGTCATGGCGATACCGGCAACGAAGAGCGTTTGCAGAATCATCAGGAACGGGACGAGGAGGATGGTCGCGCTCATGGTGATGTCGCCGTGCAGCGCGAATCCGACCGTGGCGAGGAGCAGGATCGGCATGGCCAGGACGAAGTGCACGAGATGCGAGGCCACCGTCACCAGCGGCAACGCCTCGGCCGGGAACATGACCTTCTTGATCAGACCCGCGTTCGACGAGATCGCCGTCGTCGATTCCAGAACGGCGGCGGAGAAGAACGTCCACGGCAGGATCCCGGCGAAGAGGAACAGCGGATACGGCCGGATCACGTTCGACGGAAAGAAGAAGGTGAAGACGACGGTGTAGACGGTGAGCAGCAGCAACGGATTGGCGAGCGACCAGAAAAATCCGAGGATGGAGCCGCGGTAACGTGCCTTCAGATCGCGCGCCGTGAGCGCCGCGATGAGCTGGCGATATCGATAGAGGTTGCGGAACTCTTCCACTGCGCGGAGTGTAGCGTGAGGTGGCTCGCGTCTACGTCGTTTCGAGCGATGCGGCCGCGGGCGGTGCCTGCGCGATGACGGTCGGGCGATTCAGGCGCAGATGCCGCGCGGTGCACTCGGCAAAGCCTTCGCAGCGGATGCAGTAGCGGTCGGAGTGCTCGGGCTTGTAGTCGACCGGTTCGCAGATGTTCACGCCGGCCACCTTCTCCCGTTCGGCGAGATCGATGAGGCGATCGATGTCCGACGGCGAGCCGGTCATCAGCGCTTTCTTCATCGCCGCCACGCGCGTCATGTTGCGCGTCGCGGCCACGACCGCGGCGTCGGCGGCATCGAACTGTTGCGGCAGATCGGCCGCCGCGATCGCAAGCACGCGCACGCGCTGCGACATGTAGTACGCGAATCCCGCTGCCGCTCCCGCCAGCGCCGCGAGGTTGGCCTTGCTGCCGAAGAAGACGCCGGTCAGCAGCGCCGCCAGCGCCATCCAGGCCAGGAAGGTCACGCGGATTGGCAGGATGGTGGAGAGGTAGAAAGTCTGGTCGCGGTTCAGCGCCGCGTAGACGAACAGCAGCGTGAAGTTGATGAAGAACGATCCCATCAGCGGCGTGCTGTACCAGGCCGCCACGAGCACCGTGGCCAGCGTCGAGATCAGGTAGAAGCGCAGGTAGTTGCCGGTTCCCCATTCCTCTTCGACCGCGAATCCCATGAGCGACAGCAGGATGAGGTTGAGGAACAGCGTCAGGATCGGCGGAAAGTTGATCAGTCCGACGTGGCCGGTCTGCGTGAATTGATACGTGAAAAGGCGCCAGACCTGGCCCGCGGCGACGGCGTTGCGGTCGAAGCCGAAGAGGCGCGCGAACTTCGCCGCGTCCTGGTATTGCAGCATGAAAAACGCGACGTTCAGGAAAATGAGGATGTACGTCGAGCGCAGATTTTCACCGCGGCTGCGGAACATGACGGTGCGAACGTAGTCCCTCGATTGAATAATTCAATGCCTCCGGCGCTGGATTGAGTACGGATGTGACGCGCCAGGCGTTGAATTCGTTTGCAGGAGACCGTTTTCACCACAAAGGCACAAAGGACACAAAGAGGGTTTCTTCGTGTTCTTTGTGTCTTTGTGGTGAATCGGCTTTACCGAACGACTACCGACTCCATCCCCGCAAACCGCAGCACATCCCCGTCGCGCAGATGGTGCTTCGCCGCCACTCCCGCCGCGAGCTCGAGCACCGAGGACGCTTTCGCGTTCGGCGGGTAGTTTGGACACGGGTCCGCCTTGCACGGCGGGACGTCGTGCGCGATGTGGACGATGCGGTGATCGGCGTCCATCCAGATCATGTCCAGCGGGATGAGCGTGTTCTTCATCCAGAACGGATACTCGCCGGCCTGCGGGAAGAGAAAAATCATCCCGCGATCGTCGGCCATGTGATCGCGATACATCAGTCCCTGCTCGCGCGTGGGATCGTCCGAGGCAACTTCGACGATGACGGCGGATTTGTCGGGAAGGATGATGCGCGGCGCCGCGGCGTCGGCCTTCGTCGTTGCGGTCGTCGCCGGCGCGGGCGCGCTCCGTTGCGTACACGCCAGTGCCAGCATCAGCACAAAACTAAATTTCATTCTCCACCTCCACCGCCTCTTCCTGCCGCGACTCGCGGGAGATGAGCTCGTATTTTTTCGCGTAGTAGCGGAACGAGCGGAACGACATCCGCAGCAGTTCCGCGGCCTGCGTCTGCACGCCGCCGGTGCGCTCCAGCGCCTTGAGCATGAAGATTTTCCCGATCCCTTCCAGGTGATCCTGCAGCGAAATCCCCTCGGGCGGCAGATCGAAGGCCATGTCCGGAATCGAGCCGCCGAGGAGGACGTGCTCGGGGAGAGACTTCGTGGTGAGAACATCGGAAGCCTCAAGCGCGATCATCCGCTCGATCACGTTCTCCAGCTCGCGCACGTTGCCCGGCCAGTGGTACTTCTCGATCGAGCGCATGGCGTCGGACGAAATCCGCTTCTGCGGCACGCCCATCGACTTCGAATACTTGGTGATGAAGTGCTCGACCAGAAGCGCGATGTCCTCGCGGCGCTGGCGCAGCGGCCGCAGCGCAATCGGGATGACGTTGATGCGGTAGAAGAGATCCTCGCGAAACGTTCCCGCCTTGATCGACTCGGCCAGATCGCGGTTGGTGGCGGCGATGACGCGCACTTCCACCTGATTCTCGACGTTCGATCCGACGCGGCGGACGACGTGGTCCTGCAGCACGCGCAGCAGCTTGATCTGCATGGCCGTGGAGGTCTCGCCGATCTCGTCGAGGAAGATCGTGCCGCGGTCGGCCTCGTGGAAAAGTCCGCGCTTCTCGCGGATCGCGCCCGTGAACGCGCCGCGCTCGTGGCCGAACAGCTCCGATTCCAGCAGTGTCTCCGGCAGCGCGCCGCAGTTGATCGACACGAACTTTCCGCGGCGGCCGGAGTTGT
>Ga0157375_10000078_pt1 | contig 97644 bp, 85 predicted proteins | sample M35metaG_FD_115311 | JGI IMG/M metagenome (GOLD analysis project Ga0157375, IMG submission 115311) | Miscanthus rhizosphere microbial communities from Kellogg Biological Station, Michigan, USA - M3-5 metaG | ecosystem: Host-associated > Plants > Roots > Rhizosphere > Soil | place: USA: Michigan... | reverse complement strand
GGTCAGAGTCACGAGTTGCCTGGCCAGGATGCCGGGGTTCTCCATCTCCAGCGTCGGTGTGTCGAGGAACACGCCGACCCGACCATTGCGTTCGACGCCACGTCCCTGCGCACACTCGCGCAGAATTGCTGCGGCCACGACATCGCGTGCGTTGAGTTCGTCAACGAAGCGCTCGACTTCACCATTCAGCAGCCTGGCGCCGACGGAGCGTACTGCTTCCGAAATAAGTCCACCTGCGAGGTGGGAGGGATAGCTAATGCCGGTTGGATGATATTGGAACGAGTCCAGTTCGCGCAGCCGTGCCCCGATCCGGTAGGCCAGCACCAGGCCGTCAGCGGTGGCGCCGTAATGATTCGAGGTTGGAAATGAATTGAGATGCAGGCGTCCGGCGCCACCGGTGGCGAGAATTACGGCACCCGCGCGCACCAGCACAAAGCTGCGCCAATCGAGGTTGTAGATTACGGCACCTGCGCATCGCCCCCGCTCGTCGGATAGCAGTTCAACAGTAGGGCAGCGATTCCAAATCTCGATGCCGGGTTCGAGCTCCACCGCTTCGCGCAGCACGCGCATCATCTCCAGTCCGGTGTAGTCCCGATACGAAAGAATGCGCGCTGCCGATGCGCCGCCGGGCTTCTTGCGCACGAGGTTTCCGCCCATCAGCTGGCCGTCCTCCTGGTCGAACATCATCCCGAGTTGGATCAGCCACCGAATAATGTCGGGGCCGTCCATCACCATCTGCGCGACGAGTTCGGGCTTGCTGCAGAAATGCCCGGCGCGCAACGTGTCCTCGAAGTGCAGTTGAGGGCTGTCGTCCTCACCGATGGCTGCCTGGATTCCGCCTTCTGCCATCACGGTGTTGCTGTCACCCAGGCGCAATTTGGTGGCGAGGATTACTCGCGCCCCTTTCTTTGCGGCAGTAAGCGCTGCAGCGCATCCGCCGCCCCCTCCGCCAATGATCAGCACATCGGTGGTCATCACCTGCGCACCGGCGATGTCGATATCGTCGATCAGTGCGTTGGCCTGAAGGTAGCGGGCAAGATCCGGCTGGCACTGTTCACCGCGATTGATGCCTACAGTCAGCGCAACACGTGCGTTGGAACCGTGATCGGGGTGATAGCGCTTGAGGAGTTCCTCGACTGAAGTATCGTCGCTGCGCATCGCCGGATTCGCGCCGGGTCGGTAGCGCTTGAGCGCGTCTTCATAGGGAATAGTCTCAGGCATGATCGTTCAGCTTGATCGGTTGGGCGGTCGCGCGCCCGGCGCATCGAAATCGATTGTCATCTCGCCGCTCTCGATTTGATGCAGTCGCTGCATCAGATTGGCCGGACGTAACGAAAGTGACGCAATCATCCGCCGCACGAAAAGGCCGAGATGATTGGGCCGAATAGATTCGGGGCAGGCCAGCGTACAGAGATTGCACATGACGCATTCATCGAAGACCTGGCTCGACGCGGTCAGCTTGCCCTCCACGGCGAAGTTCACGCCGTTTTGGACATCGAGGCCCTTCGGACAGGCGCGATCGCAACCGTTGCAGTGGCGGCAATGGGACGCTTCCGGAAAGACTTCAGAAATCGTGCGCAGCACCTGCCAGCTGTCGCGAATATCTTCCATGCGATAGGCCTGGCGTGAGGATTCGGTGAAGTAATCGAGGAAGGCGACCTGCATACCCTCCTCGATCAGGGTTTCGCATGCAAGCGCGGTCTTCACATCCTGATCGTCGCTGCGCCTGACCATGACGCGGCACGAACCGCACACCCCCTGGCCCATGCAGCCTACGCCCTCGGTCAGCGTTTGCCCCGCATGCAAAAAGGCCTGCAAGATTGAGCAGTTCGCCTCCGCCTCAATTTGACGCCCTTCGATGGTCAGATGAAGTATCTTTCCGTCTTCCATGCATGGCACCACAATGGCGAATCCCGGAAAGGCTATTAGACCATAGCACCAGGAAGAAACTCATTACCAGGTTCGTTGACGAACTGCGAAAAGCGCTTTCGAGACCTGTGCAAGAAAAGCAGCCCTGCTACGACGAGCATACTAAATGAGTCTGGTTCGGCGACGGTTGAGACTATCAGGTTGTCCATGGCTAGACCAGGCTGCTGACCGGAAAGTACAAGCGTGTCGAAACCTGCCGCAGAGATGCTCACGTTTCCTTGTGGAAATTGGGAGGCTCCGGGAATTCCCAGCGCTGTGGATGTTGCCAGCAACGTACCGCTCATGCCACCGCTGAAAGCCCTTAGAGTAATTAGGTTGCTCACGCCTGGAAGGTTGTTAATCCCAAAGTCCAGGGACGCCGAATCCAAAGACGTAGAGAAAGTTACGATAATTGGAAACCCCGTGCCATTCGAGATGGCGTGTCCCATAAATGGCGGAGGTAAAAAGGAGCCCGAGTTTTGGTACACATTTAGTCCGGTTGAACTCGCCGTGCTGAATGAGGCTCGGATTCGTCTTGGCTCGGTACGACTTGTCCGGGCAGCAATCGGCATCAGTCAGGAATGCCGCCGCGATTGCCGCGCACCGGCAAGTGAAGACTCAACGTATTGATCGCAACCCCGCCGGCGTGGCACTATCCATTTCCTCAAGCCCTTGGGGCGCGGTTGCTCGCGCTTCAAAGACTAACCGTATGCGAAAAGGGTTCACAAGAAAACCTCAAGCAGATGCCCCTGGCGCGCAAGTCAAGAACTACATCACGCCAGGCGGTCTGCAGCGACTCAAAGAGGAGCACCGGTTTCTACTTACCAGGGAACGGCCGGCAGTGACCCAGGTAGTGGCGTGGGCTGCGAGCAACGGCGATCGCAGTGAGAACGCCGATTATCAGTACGGCAAGCGGCGGCTTCGCCAGATCGATGGACGGATTCGCTTTCTCACGAAGAGAATCGATGCTGCGGAAGTGGTCGACCCGGAAAGGCCGAGAACGGGGCAGTCGGCGACGCGTGCATTCTTCGGAGCGACCGTGCGCTATGCCAATGGCCTTGGAGCGGAGCGAGTGGTGAGCATCGTCGGCACCGACGAGGTCGACCTCAACCGCGACCATATCAGTTGGGTGTCGCCGCTGGCGCGCGCGTTGATGAAGGCCGAAGCGGGCGACCGCGTGGTTCTGCATGCGCCGGGCGGCACGGAAAACCTGGTTGTCCTGGACGTATGTTACAAACAAATTCCCGTGGAACCGTTCCGCGAACCAGCCGGATCCGAGTCCTCGGCAAAAGCTCAACGCTCCGACCCCGATCGTCCTGACGAAGGTGAGCAAACGCGGTCCTTGCCGTCTCTCAGTTGAGCACTCTCGGACTCGGAATGGCGAGTTTTCCGAATCTTCAAGGAATGGTCTGCTGCGATTAGTTTGGAAATTGCGTCCTACTTCTTGAGGATGTTCTTGTAGTTGCCCAACTCCGGTCGCAGGCGCGTCGTGCCAGTTGGCCCGATACCGACGATTTGAAGAATCACTTCCTCGTCTTTCGCTCCGTCGAAGTGATGCAGACCCGCGGGATGCTTCATGTAGCTGCCGGGTTTGAGGGGAATTGTTTTATCGGGCGTGAACTCATCGCCAGTGCCTGTGTACCACGTGCCTTTCAACACAACAACGTGCCGGTCCTCGGGATGGAAGTGATTGAGACTCATCGTGCCAGGCGGGAACTTCACGCGGATGACATAGAGACCCGCCTTGTTCGGATCGCCGCTGATCGTCGCACGTTCAACGCCGCTGCCATCGGTGTCTTTCACCCACGTGACTTGCTCCGGAGTGATTCGCACTGCCGGTTCCTGAGCCAGCGCGAATCCGCCAAGCAAAGTAATAATCGCGAACGCTCTCTTCATTGCATTCCGCCAAGGTCTCAGTTATACGCCGCTGAATGCATATCTCCAAACATGTGAGATCTGGGGAGAGCAAAAAGGGGACGGACTACTCAACCCCCAAACTCCTGACGGCGCTTATCGAGTACTAAGCTATCGCAGGAGTTTGGGGGTTCAGTAGTCCGTCCCCTTTTTGCTCCTACAGCCGAGTCCCGTGCCAACTCACCAATTGCCATTGGCTATTTCGTTCGACCCAAACCTGGGTATGCCTTACTTCCCAGATCCTCTGCCGGTCCTTGAAATAGGTCGAGCGCCCTGTGATCACGGCGGCGAACCCATATCGTCGAACCTTGAAGTCGTCCGTAGTAATTTTTTCCACCGAAAACTGGCCCGACTTCAGCAGCTCAAGCCAACCTTGCTTGTCGACAACTTTTCCGTCTGCGTTTGTGGATAGAAAATCGCTGGCATACAGCCGGTCAATCGCCGCCAGGTCGGGTGATCCTTCATGAGCGGCGAACATCGCGCGCTCCAATTCCCGGAATATTTCCTCAGTAGTGAGGGGTCGGGTGGCCTTCAATCGCCGAGCACCGTTAAATGATAGATGTTATCCAGATTCAAGACTTGCCCCGCCGGCGGATAGTAAAACTGAAAGTGAAAGCGAATGGTGTGGTTCCCAGCCGATAGGGGAGCGAGCAGGATGTAATACCCGGCGGAGACCGTCGGCCCGTACTCGCCTGCAGGGAAGCCGAAAATGTTCCCCGGGGGCAAGGTCACATTGTAGGGCGGTGAAATGGCCTTATATGAAGTCAGGTCCTCGATGGGGACGCCATCGACCTCAGCGCCGGTGACTTTAATCCAATCGAAGATTGCTTCAGCGGCCTGGCGGCGCTCGTCCAAAGAAGCGGTTGGAGGAAGCGGATCAAGAAAGCTGTCGTGGTTTGTCGCTGTGAACATCAGCGCTTTTCCTGCCGGTACGGTGACGAAACGAATCGGATTCGGATTGGTTAGATGCCAGGTAAGAAACCAAACATGACCGGACTGTCCGACTGCGGCGTTGGCTCCCGTATCATCCAACCAGGGCGCGTCCGGAGTGGATGTTGCCCAGAACCATTGCCACCACCGCGCGCTCCACTCCCCATAGGTAAGCCCTGCGTAGCGCGCGTTGATGGGCAGCACTCCAGGATTAGGATTTTTGTGACCGTTTTGTGCAAATGTAGGTTCTCCGGTGCATACCAGAGTGGCAAAGAGACAGAGAATCGAAAGAATCGGTTTTCGGCGCATGGTGTCGCTCCTTTTTTGGAAGTGGACGCAGATCGTCTGGTCCTGCGCCGATTCTAGGAAGCCTCCTCTACGCCAGCCCTACAGCCACGCTTAAGTCTGTCCCCAGATCTTGCCCTGCGCGAGAGCGTAATGGACGGTTTCTTCCAGGCTCAGAGCAAAGCCTCGGGCTAGCGCCCTCTGGCCATCCTGCTCCGGCAGAGATGAACGGAGGCGAGTAAGGTTCTGCTCATATTCCGCGAGCTCGGCGGGTGGCAACTGGATTCCGCTGCGGGACAGCAATCCCTGAACTTGTCCGAGCAGGATCGCAGCGTGTTCCAGGTCAGGCAGAGCAAGCGCGATCGTCGACATGTGCAATAGCATCCAGAGCTGGCCCCCCGCAGAGCCTTCCTTCTGGAACGCGGAGAGCGCCTGTTGCGCCATGGCCCAGCCGGCGTGAGGCTCGCCAGAGCGGCACAGGATGAGCGACAGGTACATCTGACACCAGGCGCTCTGAAGGCGGTCACCAATCGAGGCGTAGGTTGAGAGACTTTCTTCAAGGAACGGTTTTGCCTCACGGTCCAGGCCCTGACCAACCAGCAACCATCCCATGCTCATGAGCGACCATGCCAGGTTGTTCGGATCTTCGAGCCGCCGCCATAAAGCGATGGCTTCCGCAAGGAACGAATCACGGCGTGCAAACTCCCCACGCAGTGCGGCTTCAACACCGAGACTGTGCAGTGCTGCCGCTTCCTGATCGGCCAGGGCGTGCACGCGAGCAGTCTGTAGAAGTTCCTGCGTGAGGCGGTCCATCCGCTCATACTCGCCGCGAAACCAGGCCAGAGTTCCGGCGTGAAGCAGGATTTCGCATAACGAGCGGATGTCCGCGGAATCGCGCGCCGCCGAGAGAATCGCATCCAGGCGATCTAACCCTTCTGAAAAACGGCGCGACAAGAGCCAGAATCGAGAGAGCACCGCAAACAGACGCACGGCATCGTCCCGATTCCCGGGGTCGTCCAGCAGCCTCTCCAACGCAACGCTGAGGTTCTGGTATTGGTCCTCCAGAATAGCTAGCGCCGCCTTTTCCTCAGGAATGACCTCGGGCATCTTTCCCAAGAGTCGATGGGTTTCCGCAAACCTGGTGAAGTAGAAGGTATGGGCCCGGCGAGCGATCGCATCCTCATTCAGATTACGCAAGCACGTGAATCCGTACTCGCGGATCGTTTCCAGCATCCTGTAGCTGACCATCTCTCCGCGCTGCTCGGTGACAATGAGCGACCGTTCCTCGAGCGCCGCCAGCGAATCTAACGGATTGGGTTCTTCGCAAACCGCTGCAGCCGCCTCTACCGTCCAGCGCCCGGCAAAGATGGAGAGCCGGCGAAAAAATTTCTGCAGCCGTGGTTCGAGCAAGCGATAGCTCCACTCGATGGTGTTGTAGAGGCTTTTGTGACGATCCGGCGTGTCCTTTTGACGGCTTACGAGCACGTCCTGCGTTTGGCTTAAACGCAGGAGCATGGCTTCCGGAGGCAGGACTCGCGATAATCCCGCTGCCAGTTCAAGCGCGAGGGGAATACCGTCCAGGCGCCGGCAGATCGTCGCGATGGCGCTTGCGTTCCGCACAGTGATTTGAAAGTCAGGCTGCTTCAGGCGAGCGCGGTCTGCGAAAAGCTGCATACACGCATAGTGCATGACGCCTTCGGCCGCGCCTTCCTCCAACAGGACTTCGGCCGGCGGGATCGGAAGGGGGCTGATCGGAAATTCTTGCTCACCTGCAACTCCCAATGGCTGTCGAGATGTCGTAAGCACGATTAACGAAGGCGCCTGTTCGAGAAAGTGCAAGATAAGGCCGCGTACACCGCCAGATTCCTGCGGTGCATTGATGGGCAACAGATGCTCGAGATTATCCAGAAGCAGCAAGGTGGGGATCGCGCTAAGAGCAGTCGTCAATTCCACTCCAGTCGGAGCGACCGGAAGATCGGGCAATCGAAGAACGCTGCGGACAGCCAGGGGAATCTCCTGCGGAGAAGACAGATCCGCCAGCGGCACAAACAGCACGCGCCCGTTAAATCCCGCAGCGAATCGCCGGGCTGACTCTACGGCCAATCGGGTTTTGCCTGAACCTCCTGCGCCGGTCAACGTGACCAAGCGTCCCTTCAACAGTCTCTGAAGGTTTTCAATTTCCTCTTCCCGTCCGAAAAACCCTGTCAAGAACAGCGGCAGCCGGACTTCTTCTCCAGACTGAGGCGCCGGCAAACGAACACGGTGCGGCGGCGCCAGCTGGACCTCGGCGGGCAGGCGCCGCTTTTCGTCAGCGGCACTGGTCAGTCGTCTCGCGAACGCGCGCGTTTGTTCGGTAGGCCGCTCGCCCAAATCCTCATACAGGCGTTGTTCGAGATTCCGGTAGCGGCGCAATGCCTCAGCCGGCTGACCTGCGGCGACGTAAAGACGCATGAGCCGGGCATGACTCTTTTCGTCGTAAGAATCGGCTGCGGCATGCTTCAGCGCATAGAAGAGCGCCTTGTCCGGCTGGCCCGATGCCTCCAGGACTCCCGTCATTTCATCGAGCGCTCGCCGATAGGCGAACACCAGCAGGTCTCGTTCCGGCAGGATCCACTCTTCTAAGAGTCCATGAAGGAGGTCTCCACCGTATACAGCTATGGCTGTTTCCAAATGAGTGCGACGCTGCTGGACATCGTCGGCGGTGGCCGCCGCCTTCAACGCCTGCAGGAAACTAGCCACATCGGTCTGAATGGCTTCGGGGCGTAACCGCGCCGTCCGTCGATCTGCGATCAGAACAGAGCCAACGGGAACTCGGGGCGGCTCGAGCAATTTCCTTATCGAACTCAGCGCAACGCCGAGACTCTTCAGGCCCAGCTCAGGCGTAGCATCAGGCCAGAGAAGCGTCGCCAACTCCTCACGCGAGTGAGCCGCGTGAGGATAAAAAGCGAGATACGCCAGAAGTGAGGCTGTCTTCCGTGTTCGAAATCGGTCTGTCGCGACGTTCCCCTGCTGAGCCTGTAACGTGCCCAACAGGCGGAACCTCCAAATGTCGTTCAGCATCCTTGGGCGGCAAGGATAGCAAATGGGCCTCAATTGTTGGCGCGTCGAACTATGGGGTTCGGGGATAACAAATAACAATTATCCGTTAACCATTAACAAAGCATTTCTGGGAAGAACTAACGAGAAGGCTTTATTAATGGTTAACGGATAATTGTTATTTGTTATCCAAAGTGTGGCGCAACCGGCTGCTGATTCTTACTGCGTGTCGGCGTCTCCCTGCGACGATCCCGCAAAAAGGCGTTTGCCGCCCTGGAGGGTTACAGAGGTAGTGTTCCCGACGTACGGGGAATTCTTGGCAAGCGTCCCGACAACCACCACAACATCGCCGACCTTCAGGGAGTTGCGACTCCAGCCGAGGCGCATCAACCCATTGGGGCTGGCGAGTTCGAAGTTCCAGTTCACCATCTCGCCCTTGTCGTTCTTGGCGTCGAAGTAAAACCGCGCATGGGGATTGGCCCACTCGACCTTGGTCACGGTACCGGTAATCGTGATCGGCTTGTTGCGATCGAATTCCGCGGCATACGAGTGATGCGCGACGAGCGGAGCCGCTCCCAGGATCAAGCTCAAGCTGGCTGCAATCAATCCGGACTTCAGTTTCATTTCTGGCTCCTCTAGCCGCAGGCCTACTTATCGTAATGCGCGGACGACTGTTCGTTCTCGTTGCAAATGAACTCGATCAACTCCGTATTCGGCATGAGGCGATGCATGATGCGAACGGAAAACGGCTTCGTGTATGCCTTCGGGTCTTCGATCGTCACTATCGTTTCCAGTGTTCCGTAGTTGACGCGGCGCATCCGTTCTACCATTTTTCCCGTCTCGGTCAGGGGGCTGCCATTGACATCAAGCCAGACGTCGTCGCGGAAACCGGTGGTCTCGACCACCAGCGTGTCTCCTTCCCAGTGCCCGACAGAATAGCCATACCACCACGGCTGCGGATCGTTGGCCGGCGATTTGCGCCCGTCCAGAAAAATTTGACGCACGCCTGCCTGCGCTTCATACAACATCACGATCAACTTCGGTGTTTGAATGATCTTCCTCGGCTGAGGATGCAGATGCATCTGCTTCAGTCCAATAGCCAGGCAATGCGCATCGGGATTGTCTTTGGCGTTCGCTGCCGCGCGCTTGTCTCTCAACTCCTTGGCCCACGGCGTGTACGGTACGGGAAATCCACGGCCCGCAATCTCAAAGAAGGTTGCGTTTGGAATTCCATCAGCTGGAAGAGCCGGAGTTGCCTGAGCCGCCGGAGTCGCAGCCGCCGCTGGCGGTGCTGCCGCAGGCGCCGCTGGCTGTGCACCGCCTCGCGCTCCTCCCCTGGCTCCTTGCTGTCCGCGGTTGCCACCGCCACCGCCACCGCCGCCACCCCCGCGTCCGAGGCCCCAAACGCCCGAGAGATCGGGCTTGCCATCCGCCGTACGGGGTGCCGGTGCTTCAAGGTTCGGCTCACCGTTCGGAAGCTTCGGTACGCTCGGATCCGGATAGTCCGGCCACTGCGCCGCCAATGATGTCGAAACAGCGAGAAGAACTCCTAAGCCCGCTGCCTGCAGCAACGATTTCATCTAAAACCTCCGGTCGCTAAGGACAGCTCAATTTAGTGAAGAATTTGCGCAAAAGCAAGGCGCCGGCTGAGGCGGAGGTCACGCTTTTCATGCAACAATGCGCGAAAAACTTTCGCCACCTTACGGCGTCGGTGAAGATGATGCGCGCAATAACTTTTAGGCAGACTGTTACCCCAGCTACCGGGCGTACTCGTCGCGGCGTCGGACCCAATAGGGCCCGCGTCCGCCCTCATCGCGGCCTTTCGGAACAAGATCAAGATAGTGATAGTGGATGTTGAGTTTGTCGTTCCCGCGGTCATAGCAGGAATAGGTGTGAAAAACAGTACCCGCTTCATCCTTACAGAAGACGCTGTGGCCTTCGCGCTCGCGAGCGAGAGGATCGCGTACCGCGAAATTGTAGACAGCAGTCTTGTTAGCAATCTGCTCCGGCGTGAATGACACTTGATAGTCGAAGTTGAAGTCTGAACCGCCCGAGGATACCCACTTGAAGCTCCAGCCCATCCGCCTCTGGTATTCGGCCAGTTTCGAATACGGGGCTCTTGAGACGACAGCCATCGTCACGTCGCGCTGATTGAGATGCGGGATGCAACCATTGAATCCGTCTGCACGCAACGAACAATGCGGGCAACCCGCCTTGTCATCGGGATGAAACATGAAGTGATAGATCACCAGCTGGCTGCGTCCAGAGAAGAGATCGGAGAGAGTCTCCCGGCCATCAGGACCATCAAAGATGTACTCCTTCGTCACCGCTTCCCACGGCAGCTCCCGCACCATACGGCTCAACTCATCGCCTTGACGGGTGAATTCTTTCTCCTTTTCGAGAAGCGCGCGCCTGGCGGCCAGCCATTCTTCATGCGATACCACGTTGTGATGCATTAAAACCTCCTCGCGGTCGACAGGCATTTAAGAGGAATGGGAGATCATACAATTTCTTAGCGAACCAGACCGTCGTGACTATAATCCCGCTCATGAAGAACAAACGCTGGTGGCTTGGTGCCGCGGTGCTTGCCGTTGGCATGACGTGGAGCGCCGCGGGCAAAGACGAGAAGATCCATGACTGGCCCGCGTATTCGGGAGACAAGGCGAGCACGAAATACTCACCGCTGGACCAGATCAATAAAGACACAGTCGGAAAGCTGTCCATCGCGTGGCGGCAATCGGGCGTGCCGCCGGAACTCCTGATGATCTGGACTGGCGCCACGGCGCCGACCAACTGGCAGAACACGCCCATCATGGTTGATGGTCTTCTCTACATGAGCTCCGGCGTCGGCAGTGTTGTCGCGTTGGATGCGGCAACCGGGAAAGTCGTCTGGTACGACGTCCCGCCGCGTGATGCGGGCAGAGCGCCGCCGCGCGGTACATCGACTCGGGGCGTTGCGTACTGGGCCAACGGCAACGACTCGCGCATCTTTGCGATGAACGGCGCGACTCTGATTGCGCTGAACGCGAAGAGCGGCAAGCGCTATCCCGATTGGGGCACGAACGGAGCGATCGATCTGACGAAGGTGGGATACGATCGCGGCGGTGTCACCGGCTATCGCAACAGCAGCGGACCGATTGTTGTGCGCGACGTCGTTATCGTCGCCGGAGTGCCATCGCCCGCGACCGATTATCTCAACGAGAGAGTGAAGGCGACGAAGGAAGCGCCGCCGGACGATGTCCGCGGCTTCGACGCGCGCACCGGCAAACACCTTTGGACCTTCCATGTCGTTCCGCGAGTCGGTGAGTATGGCGCGGAGACATGGCTCAACGAATCGAATGTCTACTCGGGTAACAGCGGCGCATGGTCGCTTCTGAGCGGCGACGAGGAGCTCGGCTACGTTTATCTCCCGTTTGAAGAAGCCACGGGTGACTACTTCGGCGGCGCGCGGCCTGGCAACAACCTGTTCGCCGAAAGCATCGTGTGTCTCGACGCGAAGACGGGGACGCGCGTGTGGCATTTCCAGACATTGCATCACGGCCTGTGGGATTACGATCTGCCCGCTGCGCCCATTCTCACCGATATTCGCGTCGGAGGCCGCACGGTGAAGGCGCTCGCGCAGGTGACCAAGCAGGCGTACACGTTCGTGCTCGATCGCACGAACGGCAAGGCGATCTTCCCGATCGAAGAGCGACCGGTGCCACAGGGAGAAGTCCCAGGGGAATGGTATTCACCAACACAGCCGATTCCCACCAAACCACCGGCCTTCGACCAACAGGGCGTCGCCGAAAAGAATCTTCTCGACTACACACCAGACCTGAAAGCGGCCGCGAAGAAGATTGTCGACGAGTACAACTATGGCCCGGTTTACACGCCTCCAGAAGTTGTGGGCACGGATAAGGGCAAGAAAGGCACGATTCTCGTGCCGGGCACCAACGGCGGTGCGGACTGGGGCGGCGCGGCGTTCGATCCGGAGTCCGGCATTCTTTATGTGCCGTCGACGCACATGCCGGACATTGTCGGCCTCGTGCATTCGGAGAATGCTGAGTCGAACCTCGCGTGGGTGAGGCGTACATCGACGAAAATGCTCGGGCCACAGGGATTGCCCGATCCCTTCAAGCCGCCGTACGCGAAGCTGACGGCAATCGATCTTAACTAAGGCGAGATCCTCTGGTCGGTTGCGAACGGCCCCGGCATCAAGAATCATCCGGCGTTCAAGGGTTTGAATCTGCCGGACATCGGCACACCGGGACGCAACGCCGCCATCGTCACGAAGACACTCGTGTTTATGGGCGAAGGCAGCGATACCGGCGTCGGCGTGCCGGCCGGTTTCGGCGGCAAGATGTTTCGCGCGTTTGATAAGAAGACCGGGAAGATCGTTTGGGAGATCGAACTGCCCGCCGGCGTTAGCAATGCGCCGATGACTTATATGGTCAACGGGAAGCAGTACATCGTGGTCGCCGTGTCGGGACGCCAGTATCCCGGTGAACTTATCGCCTTGGCGATACCCTAATCCATTGACCTCAGGTGTTTCACGATTCGGTTTGCGGCGACCTTGAAGTCTTTCCGCAGCACAGGATTGTCCGAGCGTGAATTCAACCATGCGAGTAGAGCAAATCTTCTCGCCATGATCATGTGCGAAAAGACTTCGTCGTCATGCCTATCCCAGTTGGCTTCGCGGCAGTATCCCTCGATCAGCGCTTCCCTGAACGCGGAAAGCTCACGCCTGCGTCTTTTTCCCAGAATCGCTTCGGCGTGTCGACAGGGAACAACCAGATCGTAAGCGTGAAACCCGAACCCGCAATCGTCGAAATCGATCATCGCGATGCGCCCCTGGGACAGCAACAGATTTCCGAAGTGAAGGTCCGCGTGAATCATGCCTTGCTTATAAGGGAACTTGGACTCGTAGCGCTTCAGCGCGCGGAACGTGAGGCGGCGACTTTCGCTGATGGTGCGCTGATCCGACGAGGAAACCTTTAGGTCGTCCAGGGAGCCCAAGGTTGCGTTAGGTCCGACCAGGCCTTCGGCATTCCAGTATCGTCGTTCGACAATCCTGCAGTGCAGCCCGATCTTGTGCAGTCTTCCGATGCACTGTCCGAGGGTCTTCATGTGAGATGGGTTCAGCGATTTGTTAATGAAGCGTCCCTCAATCCACTCCAATACCGTACAGTGACGCGCTTCGCCGACGAGCCGCGTCTCAACGCGCTCGACCCATTGACCTCGCTTTGATCGGATTGGCCGCGGAACAATCAACGTGGAATCGTCAGACAATTCTTGCAGCCAGCCCAACTCCTCCAGGATTCCCTGTCGTGAGTGGTAATCGTTACGGTGAATCCTCAGCAGGAATTGCCGGCCCCCGTCCGCTGTTACCTGGAATGTGGCGTTCTCGCCGTGACCGAGGAAGCGGCACGTGTCAACGCGCCGAGCGTAATGTTTGAGAGCCTCGTCCGCCAGCCCTCGAAGGCGCCGCACTTGTGCGAGATAGCTTGACCGGGCGAATGGGATATTCATTGACGTTTCATGCAGAGGTACAAAGTCCCTGACGCGTCGTAGGTCCGCATGCGTTCCTTTAAGAAGTCCGGCACTTCGTTTGCGGGTACGCGTTTAAATCCTGCCGCGGCAGAAAAGGCATCGAGGTACGCGTAAGGCAGGCAATACACATCACGGATATGGTGCATCTCTAGATAGCGTGTGAACTCGTTTAGCAGGAAGGTCCCAATGCCGCGGCGGCGGTGGCCGGAATCGGCCATCATGGTACGAAGCATGGATGTTTCCGATTCGACGCAATAGCGGACGCAACCCAGCAGCGAGCCGTCCTTCATCGCGAGGAAGAAGAGGTCTTCATCCCGTGCGCACCGTCGTCCTCCATTTCTCTCATAAAATGGATCGACAAGCGGTCTCGCCTGTGGGCCTTCCAGTATCCGGATCTCCAGAACGAACCTCCGAAATCCTATGCCGTTGCTTTCTTAGGGCCGCGGGCGTCGCTCCAGCGAGGTAATGAATCGCCAGTGCGGTGCGCTCACCGGTGTCACGGATAGTCGATTGCCCTTGCGTAACAACATCATCCCCTGCAGTTCCTTTGAATCGTGCTCGCGGAGTTCCTTGAGAGAAATAATGCGCCGGAGCCGACGCTTGAGTTGGACATCGACGGTGAACCACCGCGGCCTGGCTGAATCGGATTGAGGATCGTAGTGATGATGCTTGCGATCAAACGCTGTCGAGTCCGGATAGCCTTCCTCCACAATCTCGACGATGGCGACGATGGCAGGTGTCTCGCAGTTGGAGTAGTAAAGAAATGCCTGGTCGCCGATCTTTACCTGATCCCGAAGCATGTTCCGTGCCTGGTAGTTGCGAACGCCGTCCCACGACGTGATCTTATGCGGCAAACGCTCCAGGTCTTCGACGCTAAAGCTGCTCGGCTCCGTCTTCATCAGCCAATACGACATGCGCTCTATTCTGACTGACCCAGGCGGCTCAGTACAGAATCGACGTGAAGAATGCTTTCATCTCGGCGGCGTAATAGACGCCGAACTGTTGGAACGTCGCTTTGGTTTCCGCATCGGGCTTCCAATCGAAAAAAGCGTGGCTGGCGCCGCCGACCTGCACGTACTCCACGCGCTGCCCTTGTTTGACAAGCGCGTCGACAAATTCGGCCACTGAAGAGTTTGAAATGAGCGGATCGCGCGTGCCGCGTATCAGGTACTGTGGCACAGCGCGATCTGAAGCTTTCGGGATGTGGCTCAAAGGAGCAATGGCATCTTTCCATGCCGTATCCGCCGCAGGATCTTCCGAAAAATGATTCAACTGAGCGCCATTGAATACGCCATAGCTGGGCGCGGCAGCCTTTATGGCGGCCGTCAGTTCAGCGCGCACCTGTTCGACGGACTTTCCCTTCGGCATATAAGTCGGCATGAACTCGAACACACCGGCTGTTTTCCCGAAGCCGTGAGAACCGACCATGTTTGTCATCAAAGATGCGGCGGCCGAGAGATGGCCACCCGCGCTGTCTCCGGTAAGACCGATCTTCGTTGGGTCACCGCCATACTCTGCTGCGTGTTCCATAATGTGAGCGATGCCGCCGAAAACGTCTTCAATGAGGTTCGCCATCGTGTTGTTTGCGGCGTCGCCGTCGCTTTTTCCCGACCAGCGGTAATCCATGCTGACCGCGACGAACTTTCCACCCTTCGTCAATTCGCGTGCGAGACCGCGCATGATATTTTCGTCGTTCGCATTCCAGCCCCCGCCGTGGATGATGATGATCAGGGGCAGATTGCGCGCGCCCTTCGGAGTGAAGACATCGTACTTGAGAGGCTTCACGCCCGGTTTTGCGTAGACAATGTCGTGCTTCACATCGACGTGACTCACGGCCGAAGCTTCGATAAACGAAGCTCCGATATGTTTGTTCCCGTCGACTGGAACCTTCAACTCGCTACCCATCGACTCGCGATACGTTGGAAATCTGCCCTGAAGCGAGTAGTACAGCGAATCGAGTACGTAACCGGGGTCCGGAGTTGCCGTGATTGTCAACACGGTGCCGGCCGCGACAGCATGATCTTCGGGAACAGGTGGAGTGACCTGCACCTTTCCATGCATCGCGGGATCCACAGTGATGCTAAAGGATCGAACCTGTGCCTGAAGGTTGACGCCGCTGACCGCGACAAGGCCAGCATAGAGCGAGAGTAGAACTGCTTTATTCATGGGCTGGATTCTAGACCGTGGAGAGCGGCGCGATCCAACCAATTCAAGCCTCCACATTGATCGGTCTCTTTACCCGCCGTAACGCTGCAACAGACTGAGAATTTCCGCGCGGTTCATCGTCTCCGCCCAGGCGGCAGGAGTTGCCCATGGTTCCGCATCTGATTCACGAGGATCTGCACCTCGTTCCAGGAATAATTTTGCCAGTTCGATACGCCCAAATCGGCAAGCCCAGCCGAGCGGAGTGCTCTTGAACCAATCGTCGCGCACGTTGAGACGTGCACCGGCGTCGAGGAATAGAATTGCCTTCGCGACTCGATCTTCTGGATTGTACGGGACTGAGCGCGGCCAGGGACCTGCGAGGTCGTGCAGCATCGTTGGGGCGCAAACCTGGACGTTGCATCGCTCGAGAAGTAGCTTCAGAGAAGCGGTATCCCAGAATGCCCACGCTTCGCGCAACGGTCCGGCCCACCACGGATCGTCGCGAGAACGGTCGATGCGCGGCAACACCAGTGGCAACATCGCCATACTTTTGATGAGCTGCTCCGCTACCGGCGTTCCCTGTGCATGCGACGGGAGCGCGTCCGGGCGAAGCCGACCGGCGGCCTCGTCGGCGAGTATCTGCTCCGCCCGGTCTTTCAGCCCCAGACCTCCGACAAATTCCGCATCCAGATAGCCGCCATGTCGTTCCAGCAATTCAATCATCGCGGTGTTCTTCGCGTCATAGGCGACAAAGAGGGGCGTGTCGCTCGCGTAAATATGCGCGTTCGGGTCGGCACCACGGGCCAAAAGGATTTCTGCCATGTCGAGTTTGCCCCGCAGCGCACAGTTACGCAGCGGTTGACCCCAGGAATCTTCAGCCGGCTCGAGTTCCAAACGTTTGCGCTCATCGGGATCGAAGCCAAGATCAAGCAAGAGGGAGAGGATGTCCGAACGTTCGTACCGCACGGCAAGTGAAAGCAATCCTTCGTGCGCATACGTGGGATTACCCAGTGTGCCTTCCGCATGCCGCGCCTGTAGCCACGCAGCATCACCCGTTGCGATCGCCCAGCGCGGTGTGCGTTTGGCTCCACGCGCAAGCAACAATTCCATCATTTTGATTTCGGTCGGTTCCAGCGGACCATTCTTCGCCCACCCTCTTCCGCCGACAACGTCGAGCGGCGTGTGGTTGTCCTTATCGACCGCATTCACGTCTGCCTGATGATCCAGCAGCCAGATCGCGACTTTTTGCAGCAAGAATGCCGAGACAAGGTGAAGAGCCGTCATTCCATCCTGTATCCGCAACTGAATCAGGTCCGCGTGACTTTTCAGAAATCCGATCAGCGCGGATTCGTCGCGACGTTGAAACGCTTGAGTCAGCGCTGGATCCATTTGCCGAGGATCGAGTTTCTGTTGAGGGCGGCTCTTCCCTTTGCCCTGAAGCAGCGCGACGATTCCGTGTAGCCGCGCTCTGCTGCGAGGTCGAGCGCACTTGGGTAGTTTCCGGAAACGGCCGCCAGGTGCATCCCCGCGTTCGGGTCGGCGCCGTGTTCCACCAGCAGCCGCACTATTTCGGGCAAGCGTTCAATCACGGCGTGGTGCAGAGCGCGCTCATCGATTGCCGATAGCTTCAGATTCGCCAGTTCCGGACGCAACCGCAACATGTCTCGCACGCGTTCGAGATTGTTTTTGCGGATGGCATTCTTGAAGGTTTCCGCCGTCACGCCGTCCACGTAAGCCTTGAGTTTCGGCCAGCTCTGAAGACCGTAACTTCGCGCGAGCACGAGTTGAGCGTCATGCAGGGCAAACTTTGAGGGATCCGGGTTGCTGTAGTAAGTGCGGACTTCCGCGGTGGCTGCGGGAACGCCGGCGAGGAAGCCTTCCAGCAGTTCCCTGGCGTGGCGTTTGAGTTGGTCGATATCGGGATTCGCGCGCATCGCGCGAGTGGGAACGGACTTGTTCACAATGAGCTCCTTTCGTTGCGCCCGGTGTCCGCTTGGCTCGGGCTGAAAAGAGTTCATCGCTGCAATTGAATTCGCGAATCATGATCAGGGGGACGCGGTCCTTCCCGCGGACACGGTGGCGTCCTGAAAGCGCCCTGAAAATCTTATATTACTTTGCGCTTTCTGTGCATTGCTGTTAACGAGTAGAGTCCAGATACACTTCGCTGCAGAAGCTGCCGGTTTGAACGAAGGACTTGCTGCTCGAGCCCCGCAGTTAACCGTGGAGTACATACGCAATGACCAGAGATCTTGCAAACAGCGTGGCGACGCCCCGGAGTTTGTCCCGGCTGCGATGGGGGCGCATCGTCGCCGGCGCATTCCTTCTGGAAGTCATTCTTATTCTCGTTCTGGTGCCGCCGGTGCAAGTGTTCGGACTCGAACGAGTGATTCCGTTTATGAGTCCTGCGGTTTTTATCTGCGGTTTCGGTGTCGCCTATTGGATCCTTCGCAAAGTTCCGAACCGACCTGTCTTGCATGGTTTGCTGATCGGCATTGGCGCGACGGTAATCTACCTTTTACTCTGCCTCGCCAATCCTGAGGGCATTAGTTCAGTCATCACCGCTTATGGTCCTTTCACGTTCGTGGTGGGAAATGGCCTAAGAATTGTCGCATGTGTGGCTGGCGGTTGGGCCTCCAGCCGCCGGCGCTGATGGAATCGATACAACGCTGATCTGCGGGGAGCAGCTGGGCTACGGCGCGATTCGGCTCGGCCTGTCGACAGATGTTCCCGAACCGACCATCCCTGCCGGGGACAAGTTGTTATCCTGGCAAATGTATTCGAACAGTTCTCCGCCTTGAGTCCAACGCAGCATGAATCCGCCGGTCCACTGCGCCGTGTAGGCTCCGGGATCGTCGACGGTTACTTCGTACTTCAAGTTGTTCATGTCCATCCGCGTGAACCGCTCGATCAGGTGCAACTGGCTTGTGGTTGGCGTCCCTTCGCGATCAATCCACGAGCGCTCCATAAATCCAACCGAATCGACGACGAGGCTTTCTCCATCCCACTTTCCGATCGAATGCCCGTAGTAGTTGGGCGTAAAGTCCTTCGGATGTTCGCGCCCGTCCATGTAGATGGTGCGAAACGTGTGCGGTCCTCCGATATCGAAGATGTACACGAGTTGCAATTCCGGGAACTCCATGATCTCGACGCCGTAGGGGGTGATGAACTCGCGCGGGCCAGGCGAGGGCTTGCAGCGTGTATGCGGTTCGTCGCTTTCAATATTGAGTTCGCGAGTTTCGTGAAGCGCCCGAGCCCAGGTTTGAAAAGGAACATCTTCCGCACGGATGGCGTTTGGCAGTTGCGTTGCTGCGCTCGCGCGATTCACGCTGAAAGGATAGATATACAGCTGATTGATTCCGGAAGGCGCCCAAATTCCGTGTTCTCCGGGTGGTGAGCTGAAGTTCACATGACCATTGGCCAGGTGAGGTGTTGGAAGAGCCGGGCTCTGGGCATTCCCTCGCGCGCCTTGTCCGTTAAGAGGAACCCAGGAAACCGTCAAAACAGCGCTGCACAGGCAGAAGGACAGAATCCTCTTCATGACGGGTAGCGTACTGTAGATTCCGGGAAATAGGAAATGGGCGCTATCTACTTCCGTCGCCGTCCGCACCAACACAAAACACAAGTCGCGCGTCAAAAAGAGAGATTGTGCTCCGGCGATTTTTTATAGCGGACGTGACGGGCAGTACGCATAATCTCTCGCAAGGTCCAGCACATTTGAAGGAGAACCGGTTGACGCTCGTAGTGCACGCCGCCGCCGGCATGACGGCTGAAACCAGCGAAGCTGTCGAGGAACTTCTTGCGCGGAGTGGATTTGTTAAACAGGGAGCTCCCGAGTCAATGGGCGAGGAAACGCTTCATTACTACACCAAAAAAGGCGGAGGATCGATCGATACCGTCATTAACACACTGAAAAGATTTCCGGGAGTCACGGCAGCCTACATTAAGCCTGCGGGCGCACCACCGATTTAAGAAACGAAAAAATTCAAGACTATGTCAAAAAAACAAATAGAACGCGCGTTCAGCGGCCCCCCAGGACAAGTCGTCGTTATCGTAAAGGAAGGCGCGGCGACGCCCTTGCGTCGGTCCGCATCCGGCAAGGCCGGCGCCCCCGCCGAGCTGCAGAATACACTCTCGAAACTCGGCGTTAAGCTGGTGCCGCTCTTTGGCGAGACGGAAAGCCACGTCGCGAAACTTGTCGCCAGGGCAATTGAAGCGGCTCCGCCCGCGGCACAAGAAAATATCCGCCGAATGAGCACTTTTTACACACTGGAATCTATTCCCAAAGCGGGAATGAAAAAGGTGGTCGAGGATCTGAAGAAGCTGGAGATGGTCGAAGGGGCGTATGTCAAGCCGCTGGGTGAACCGCCCGTTTATTATGAGATGAAGAATCGACCCGGCGCTGCCGCCGACTCGGGCAGCAGCGTGCCGATCACACAAGATTTGTCGCCAAATCAGGCCTACTTGAACGCCGCTCCAGGGGGCATTGACGCGCGTTACGCCTGGACCTTGCCGGGGGGGCGAGGTAATGACGTCACAATCATCGACATCGAGGGAGGGTGGAACGTTAGTCACGAGGATTTGGTGGCGAATACGAACGGTCTCATTTCAGGATTCAACCACACCACGGATCCGGCATGGTTTCAACACGGGACTGCTGTGCTCGGCGAGATGGGAGGTGACAGCAACACATTTGGCGTAATCGGGATTTGTCCGGACGCACGAACCAGCGCCGTCTCTGTCTTCCGCACAGACGTGAACAACTACAACTCCGCTTCCGCGATTAGATTTGCCGCGGACCTCCTGCGCACGGGTGATGTGATGTTGATCGAACAACATCGTCCGGGGCCGAACTATCCCGGCGGAAATACACAAATGGGATTCATCGCGATCGAGTGGTGGCCAGACGATTTCCTGGCACTCCAATACGCGACCTCAAAAGGAATCATCGTGGTAGAAGCCGCCGGCAACGGATCGCAAGACCTTGATGCCGCGGTTTACGATACGAGACCGAGCGGCTTTCCGACCTGGTGGCGGAATCCTTTCAGGCGCAGCGCCGGAATGGACTGTGGCGCAATCATTGTGGGCGCGGGGGCCCCGCCTTCTGGAGCCTCTGGACCGGACCGTTCTCGCCTCGGTTTTTCGAACTACGGCGCATGCGTCGACACTCAGGGTTATGGGGCCGGAGTCACGACCACAGGATATGGGGACATTACCGGCACAAATCCTGCCGACAATCGCCAGTGGTACACCAATTTTTTTTCCGGTACATCAAGCGCATCTCCAATCGTCACCGGCACTGTCGCTTGCCTGCAGGGAATCCAACGCGCGGCGCGCCGTCCGATTCTCACGCCCTCGCGGATGCGGCAACTGTTGCGCAACACGGGCAGCCCGCAGCAGGCGGCCACCGGAGCGCCGGTCACTCAACGGATCGGGAACCGGCCAAACCTGAGGCAACTGGTGCAACAGGTAGCGGGAGCCCCAAATTGGTGCGGCACGCAGTTCACAGGACAGCTTGCGACCAACGAGACCAAAACCTGGTTCACCCATAGTTGGCCGGATCATTGGCAGGTGGTGTGGACGGTTATCCCAACGGCGCCTGTTCAAGATGGAGGTGCGCAAATTGAGTTTTCGGTGAAGGTGGATCGGCAGGCGTTTGGCCTGCTGAAATACTTCATTGAGATCAAGAACCTTATCAATCAGACCGTCACTGTTGAAGCGCGGTTCTGCGTGTTAGCGTCCTAGGTTTTTAATCGCTTCAAACAATCAAAAGAAGGAAGCTTATGCAAGTAGGTGTTCAATTCACAGGGACAGTCGGGGCAAATGGAACCGCATCATGGTTTACACACAGTTGGCCCGCGGCGTGGCACGTCGTCTGGTACTGTGTGCCCACTTCACCCATCGTCGATGGCAACGCGCAGATTGAATGGAAGGTCAAGGTGGACCGGCAGGCGGCGACGTTGGTGAAATACTTCATCGAAGTAAAAAACCTAACCGGCGGGTCTGTTAGTTTCGAGGCGCGTTACGCCATCTTGAACGTTTAATAGGAAAGTTATGAACATAAACATTCAGCTTAGCGGCCTTTCTGGTAATGAAGCCGCGGCGGTTGATCTTGACCGCAGTGCCGGCGTCACGCCGGTTTCGAACACGTCGATCGACGCCGGAGCGCCAAAGGCTGCAATCACGGGAGAGACCGCCAGCACCTCTGACATCGGCGTTCTCGATATTGGCGGTCCCCCACAATGGTTGACCGAAGCCATAGGCACGGAACGCGCAGCCGCGCCTGTCGCAACATCGGGACCCGCAACTGAGGCCGGAGAATCGAAGGACGCAGGGGCTGCTCCAGCCTACTAATTCGTGGGTACGTGGATCACGGAGAGACGTCATGAACAGAATTGCAGCCGTCATTTTCCTTTACTCCGCATTTGCCGTTTCTGCCAGCGCGGAGATTCCGACCCCTACGGTGACGGGACCGATTCCATCGCCGGGTCTGCCCGGTAGCGCGGCGCACAATTACAACTTTTTTTCGACGAACCATGACCTGGCGTCGCACGGTTACGTTGAGGAAGAATTCATCATTGATGGCGTCGCAAGCCGTTACAACACTCCGGCACAGGCAACAGGAAGCGTTATTGACGGCAATCATCCCTACAAAACGCGAGTTGTGGTCCGGCGTCCTGCAGATCCTAAACGCTTTAACGGTACGGTTTTGATGGAATGGGACAATGTCACCAACAATTTCGATGCGGAAAACATGTGGTTCTTCGCCTGGGAACACATGCTCCGTGGCGGTTATATCTGGGTGGGCGTGTCGGCGCAGAATGCCGGAATTACCGCGCTGAAGAAGTTCAGCAATGACCGCTATGGGGCACTGGATGTCACGCACGCGGGCACGGTCACAGGCGATGCCCTTTCTTTCGATATCTTTTCTCAGGCTGGGCAGGCTTTGAAGAGCGCCAGCCCCGTGGATATGCTCGGAGGTTTGAAACCCGTTCATGTCTTTGCGATCGGTGAGTCGCAGTCCGCCCAGCGATTGTCAACGTACGTCAATTCGATTCATCCTCTCGCGAACGTTTACGACGGCTTCATGCTGCTCTCGTCGCTGAATCAGAGAATCCGCGCCGATCTCAGTGTTCCGGTTTGGAAAATTTCCACCGAATATGATGTGGGCTTTGGCGAGGCCAATGTCCGCCAACCGGACACAGCGCTATTTCGCTCGTGGGAAGTGGCAGGGACGTCGCATGTGGATCATCATCTGCGCCAGAGCCGCGAGCCTCTGGAACTGCGCGACATCGGGACGTCTTCTGAGGCGGGTTTCTCGCCGAACTGTGGCGTGCCTGCGGTGGGGACCCGAGTCCCGATTCAATACATCATCGCCAGCGCTTTCGACCTTCTGGTGAAATGGGTAGAGAAAAAGACACCTCCTCCGTCAGCATCTCCGCTGACGACAACAACGAACGGCAACGCGATTGTCATATCCCGCGACTCCAACGGAATCGCGCTCGGAGGCATTCGTCTTGCCGAAGTTGAGGTGCCGACTGCCGTCAATAACGGCACCAATACAGGACCGGGTACCTGCTCGCGATGGGGATATTACCAACCGTTCGACATCGCGACGTTGAACAGGCTCTATCCGACGCACGGCGCTTACGTCAGTGCAGTTGAAAAGATTACCAATGAAAACCTGAAGTCCGGGTTCATTCTGAAAGCCGATGCCGACTTCACAATTAAAGATGCACGTGCCTCTGCCATTGGTCGCCTCGACAGTCTGGAAGCCGAACGCGAACGAGCGCTCGCGGATTTCGATCGTGCTCCGTAAGTCGATGTAGCCGAGGCCGTTGATGTAACACCATCAGCATCTTAGAGATAGCGACCCCTGCGTTGGCAGGGCCCGCCTGCACTACCCGACGGTGCTCTCTACCTTGGTGCCAGCTGTTGCAACCTTCGTGCGATGTTCGATATCCACGGTTTGCCCGATACTCCTCCAAGCATGGAGGCATTACGAATGAAGCGAACCCAAGCTTATGACTACGACAACAGAGACTCCCAGGAGATGTACGGGTATCTCGAAGCCAGGATCGAGGCAATGAAGCGCCGCATCCACGAGCTCGAGGCCGAAAATGCTCGTCTCGCGTGCGAACTTGAGGATTCCCGCGAACTGATGTCTGTCTGCGCTTGATCTGAGAACCGTCCCCCTTCCGAGTCACGATCGCCGTACAGTCTGAACAGAGTAAGATGCTGATGTGAAATCGGCGATCGTGATCGTCAATTGGAATTCCGGAAGGCGGCTGTCAAGCTGCCTTCAGTCCCTGCCTGGCACTCCAGAGTCTGTCGTTATTGTCGACAACGCGTCGGCCGACGATTCACTCGAAACCGCTAAAGAGTCAGGTTGTTCTGCGATCTTCATCGGGAATTCTTCCAACAGGGGGTTTGCGGCCGCGGTTAACCAGGGATTCGCGGCGACTTCGGCGCCCTATGTGCTCCTGCTCAATCCGGATGTCCGCGTCATACCCGGCTCGATAGAACTGCTCGAGCGCGTACTCGATGAACATCCGCGCGCCGGCGCCGTCGGGGGCTACGTGAATGAGAAGTATTTGCCTCGACCCTTGGCCACGCCGTGGACTGTCATCCGCGAAAATCTCGGAATTCCAGTCGGCACTTCAAATCAGCAGGAAGTTGGTCAGGCCGCAGCCGCAGCGTTATTGGTACGGCGGGAGGCTTTTGCTCAGACCCACGGTTTCGACGAACGATTCTTTCCCGCCTGGTATGAAGATGTGGACTTTTGTCGATCCCTGCGTGCCCAGGGCTGGCAGGTACGATTCGCGCGCGAGGCAGAATTTGTTCACGAAGGCGGGTACAGCGCTCGGACTCTGGGGTCTTCCGATTTCGCCGCGGCCTATTACCGCAATCAACTTCGTTATATCAGCAAGCACTTCGGTCCCGCAGCGGGACTGGCGGTCCGTTTCTCCATTGTTGCCGGTATGGCTGCCAGACTCGTAGTTCGGCCCTCCCGCGCCGCGGCTTCCTCCAAGGTAATCGCGGGAGCTCTTGGAGGATGGTGAAGGTTGCGGTCAACATCGTCACCTTCAATAGTGGCGAGGACATTGTGGCATGCCTCGAGAGCCTCGGCCGCCAGGCATTCCGGGACTTTCGAATTCATGTCCTGGACAACGCGTCCACCGATGACACGATCCAGTCGGTCTCTGCTTTCGACCTCGACCTGATTCGCTCGCAGTCCAACACCGGATTCGCACGAGCGCACAACGATCTCATTCGTTCGTATCCCGCGGAATACGTACTCATCCTGAATCCCGATGCGGTGTTGAAGCCGGATTTTCTCGAACGGATTGTCGGCGCGCTTGAAGCCCGTCCCGATGCGGCGTCGGCCACGGGAAAACTTTTGAGGTTCGATGCCAAGACTCTCGATTCCACGGGAATCATCATGCTTCGCAGCCAGCGCCACCTCGACCGGGGAGCCGATGAACCCGACCGTGGCCAGTTCGACAAGGCTGAAGACGTGTTCGGGCCGAGTGGCGCCGCAGCGCTTTATCGTTGGAAAGCTCTGCAAGATGTCGCAATTGACGGACAGTTTTTCGATGAGGACTTCTTTGCCTATCGCGAGGATGCCGACCTAGCATGGCGTTGCCGGCTAATGGGATGGACTTCGATCTATGTACCGTCGGCCGTCGCGCTGCATCGTCGTCGCGTCACGCCGGAACGCCGCTCGCAATTGTCGGCCCTGATCAATTACCACTCCGTGAAGAACCGATTTCTTCTCCGGCTGAACAACATGACGCGGAGTCTATATCTTCGAGACTTTCTGCAGATTTCGATGCGTGACGCTGCTGTGGTGGGATATGTGCTCTTACGGGAGTGGACGTCTGTCGGGGCTCTCCTCTACGTAATCCGCCATTTCCCGCGGCTGTGGAAGAAGCGGAGAGCAATACAGTCGCGAAAACGGATTCAGGGCCCTGAACTGGATCGATGGTTCTACAATTAGAAGGAGTTGGCGGCACGGCTCAGCCAACTTCTGGAATTCACGATGCGCGAACCGATGGTTGGCAGTCTTATTTATGGAGACCACAAAGTTCCCAAAAAGAGTCGCCCGTGGAGCGAGCGCTGGAAGTTGCCTACAGCCGTAGCCCTCGTCTTCATTGCCGCCAGCGGCCTCTACTATAAGTACTGCAACTATCGGCAAGAAGGCGCAGTGACGGAATTCCTCAATGAAGTTTTCAACGGACATCCCGACACTGCGTACACCCGATGGGAACTGGAGGGCGGAAGTTATTCGTTGCAGCAGTTTCTCGACGACTGGGGCAAGGACGGCTATTACACAAAGGACGTTTCGACGGCCAGGGTGATGGATTCAAATAGCCGGGGGCCCGTTGTTGTCGTGTATGTCGATATCGACAAGTTCAAGCTGCCCCTTGCGCTCCGCGTCGATAAGGAATCCCTGAAACTTTCCTACTCGCCGACAAACAAGTATCGCGCGAAAGCATCAAGAGAATGATTACTGCATTGCTCGCCACTTTACTGCTTCTGCCACCCACTATGGCAGAGGTTAACGTTGTGCAATTCTCCGCGAAAGGAAAGGCTACCCTGACACTGGGTCCGAAAGGAAAGGCCGATGTCGAACGCACAGGTACTGTCACTCGGGTTGTTTTGCAGATGGACGGCCTGCAGACGCCGCAAGCCGCAAAGGGCGGCATGAATTCCTATGTCGCGTGGGCCATCTCTCCGGAGGGCCTGTTTGATAGCCTCGGTGAACTCGAGCAGTCAGGGACCAAAGGGACTCTTGCAGTGACGACACGGTTCGACCGATTCGCCATCCTCATCACACTTGAACCGCATTACATGGTGGATAAGCCCAGCGCGAATATTTATTTCGTCAACGATCGGGCTCGCGATCTTACAAGCGTTCCGCTGATGGTTGAAGTCGGCGCCTACGACTATCCGGTGCTTCAAGACAATGCCGTGGGTGTGCCATCGCTGGTGATGCAGGCTCGAGCGGCAATGGCGATTGCGACCGCGGTCCCAACGCCGCAACGTCCGGAGACCGAATTTCGAAACGCTCGAGTGGCGATCGATACAATGGAAGAATTGTTCAAGCGAGCCTCTGCGCCGGATGTCGTTGCAGCCGCGGCTCATGCCGCGATCAGGCGAGCCCAAATCGCGACGGTCGCCGCTCGTCAGAGCGTTCGATAAAATTTCTCGATCAGAGGCACGATCTTTCGGATATCGAAATCCTGCATTCGCTCGCGTGCAGCTCGCGCCAGCCTGTCGCGGTCATCGCGGATCGAGGCGATTGCCGCGGCGAGCTCCATGGGATCCCTGGGTGTCACCAGAATGCCGTTCACTCCTGAACTGATGATCTCCAACGGGCCACCTGCCGCCGTCGCAATAACCGGGACGCCACTCGCCATTCCCTCCAGAACCACAAGGCCAAAGGGCTCTTCCCACGAAGGAACAAGCAGGACATCAATCGAATCGAAGAATTCCGGAAGCGCCACGAAGCCTGGAAAATCTATCGGAAGATTTGCGCACTTATTACGCAGGGCGTCTACGTACTTTTTCTCACCCTTGCCGGCAATCAGTAGACGATAACCTGGCCCGAGATGCCGCACTGCCTCCACGGCATCCTCGTGTCCTTTGTGCGGTGATATTTGTCCGAGCAGACCCAGAGTGAACGGATCATGCGGCTCGTGAGGGTTGTATGGAGTTCTTTCCAGATCTACCCAGTTGGGAATCACGGCCGAAGCCTTGGGCTTTAGGCGAGTCAATGTATTCAGGATTTGACGGGTTGGGGCAATCCACCCATTCACGCGTTTGTAGAGAAAGTTGGATTTGACGGGGTGTAGAAGGTGACGCGTCAGCACGACCTTAGGAGGAAGATTCCGGGCAGCCCCAAGCACCAGTGGATAATCGCGCGCGACATGCGCGTGAACGATGTTAAAGCGCTCGTGCTCGATGAGTGCGCGCAGCGCAAGAACAGTGCCTATATCGAGCGCATTGCGAAACGGTAGTTCGATGTCCGGCTGGACCGCGCCTCCCCGGCGTCCAGCGACGATGACCTTGTGGCCGCGCTCGCGCAACGCTCGCGTCAATTGGATAACGTGGATCTCGCCGCCGCCGAGTTGCAGGGGGGAACTAACTTGAAGGATGCGCATTGCGGGAGGCGAAGTCTGCGAGGAGTTCCGTTCGGCTGACGGTTGCCGTGCCGACTTTGCCAACGACCAGGCCTGCCGCATGATTGGCCAGGATTGCAGACTCTTCCATCGTCGCTCCGGCAGTAAGCGCGAGTGCCAGCGTCGCGATTACCGTGTCTCCTGCTCCGCTGACATCAAAGACCTCACGCGCAAATGTCGGAAGATGGTGAGAACCTTCCTGAGAGAACAGAGACATTCCTTCTTCGCCGCGCGTTATAAGAGCGTAGGGACATTCAAATCTTTCGAGCAGCTTCCGGCCTGCGACCTCGAGTTGGCTGTCGTTTTCGATCGTCGTGCCCGTCATCAATTCGGCCTCACGCTGGTTCGGTGTGATCAGAGTGATCGGCCGATAATAGTCCGCCTGGTAGACCTTGGGGTCGAGCAGCACCGGAATTCCCGCCCTGTGCGCTGCCGGCAGAGCTTCCGACAGAAGCTTTCGATTTACCACGCCTTTGTCGTAATCCGACACAATCACGGCGCCGCATGACGGCAGCCACTTGAGGAACGCATCGAGGAGCGCGCGGTTTCGCTCATCCGTCAAGGGCGTTTTGCTCTCGCGGTCGGCGCGGACGATCTGCTGGCTATGAGCCACAATCCGAGTCTTGACTGTTGTCGGCCTGCCGGATTCGGAAACCAAACCTGATGGTTCAACTCCCTGATCAGTGAAGAGCTTCGAGAGTCGCGCGGCGGAGTAATCGTCTCCAACAAGGCCAATCGGAACCGGCGCTGCGCCCAAAGCGCTGATATTCGCGGCAACATTCCCTGCGCCGCCGAGGTGATAGCTCTCACGAGAAACTTCAACCACGGGCACCGGCGCTTCCGGCGAAATACGGCGCACTTTGCCCCAGATGAATTCGTCCAGCATCATGTCGCCGAGCACGAGAATCCGTCGGCCGGCAAAGGCAGAGATCAGTTGATCAGCGCGGTTGCGGGTGAGTGTCATGTTTCTTCAGAAGCTGCTCTGCCGCCGCAATAGCCTGTTCGACGGTGACAGATTCAATACAAAGCGGTGTCGGCGCAACAACGCAACGATAGCCCGCGCACGGATTGCACTCAAATGGATTCTGGACCACCGTGTGTTCAGCGGCCCAGGGATGCCAGCGTTTCGAATCTGATGAACCCCACAGGGCAACAATCGGCGTCCCGATAGCGGCAGCCAGATGCATGGGACCGGAATCGTTTCCAACATACAACTTCGCGCCTCGGATGAGTTCGGCAAGCTCGGGAATTCCGAGTCCCAGAAGGATTTGAGGCGAGGGTATGTCCTTCGAGACCTCTGCTACCGAGGATTCCTCTCCCGGCCCGCAAGTCAGAACGATGGAAAGTCCATGACTCTGTAGCGCGCGACCAAGCGCAGCGAACTTTCGGGCCTCCCAGCGCTTCGTCTCCATCAACGCTGCAGGATGAATGACCGCGTAGGGATTGCGAACGGCGCGAAGCACCTGCGGCATGCTCCGAGGCCGGCCGTCGTATCGCAGAGGCGGTGGTGTTTGACGCTGCAGCCCGAGCCACTGGAAGGCGGACAGCGTCGCTTCAACGCTATGTACTTTGGGATCCGGAGCGGGAAGCAATGCCTTATAGAGACGATTGTACTGGAACTGTTCAAATCCAATGTGAGGTCCTCTGGCAAGCAGGGCATACATCAGACTGGTCGGGCCTCCGTGGAGATTGATCACGAGATCGAACCGCCGCCTCAAAAGACTCAAGCTATCCCTCTTGCTGGTAATCGGGAGCACCTCGTCGACATCCGGATTTCCTTCGAAGCAACCCGCAAAGCGAGATTCGACCAGAACGGAGATTTTGAATCGGGGAAATTCCTCCTTCAGCGCGCGGATCGGACTGGTGAGAAGCAGGCAGTCCCCCATAGAGCGCAAACGTATCAGGAGGATACGCGCCTGGACGGGGAGGCTGAGGAAAAGATCTTTAGTTTTCAACCTTGGCTTCGCTGACAAGCATGACAGGAATATCGTCGCGAACGGGGTACACCCGGTGGCATTGACTGCACTTCAGGCCATTCCCGTCATGAACCACTTCCACGGCTGCTTTGCAGAGAGGGCAGACAAGAATCTTCAGCAAATCTGGATTAACCGCCATGGCGAAAATGGTAGCACAGGGACGCGGAGTCAATCGGAATTCGGCGGAATTCGGGGACGGACTACTAAACCCCCAAACTCCTGACTAAAATTACGCAGACATCGAGAATTTCCCTCGGGAGTTTGGGGGTTTAGTAGTCCGTCCCCGAATTCCCGGCTAGAATCCTTTTATGCCTCAACCTCGCCTGGTTCGTATCGCAGGTGGATCGCTCCTCGTTCTCGTATTTGCTGTGCTGGGCCTGCACGGAGTCTGGAGCACCGCCGCCGTCGCTCCCGATGGCGTGATCACAGAGGCTTCGATTCGCGGACACATGGAGTTTCTGGCAGGCGATGCCTTGAATGGCCGAGGCAGCGGGACACGCGACGAATGGTTGGCTGCGGCGTACATCGCATCGAATCTCACACGTTGGAACATCGAGCCTCTCGGCGACGATGGCGGCCATGTGCAGGTAGTCCGCGTCAACACGAACGAAGCTGCCACCCCTCCGACGTTGTCCGCGGCAGACACCACCTTCACTCACGGCAAGGAAATGCTCGTCACGTCGGTTGGCTCGTATCACGTCTCGGGGCCGCTCGCGAAAATCGCGGAGGGAATCGCCGCACCCGCCGGATCGATCGCGCTGGTTCCCGAGGGCATGGCGGCGAGCGCTGCGACATCGGAGGCCGCGCTGGTCTTGACGGTCGAAACGGAAGCGATTCGAGCGCGATGGGATCAATTGGCTTCACGACCAGCGCCGATTGCGCCTCAACTTGTGACACTTAAGGGTGAGGTTCAGTCTCGGCAGGGACGGATCGTTTTGGGCCGTGATGCCTACGCCTTGCTGAATGCTCTTCCGGATACGACTGCGATAAAGTTCGACGTCGATGCGCGCCTCCTCCGGTCCACTTCCACGTACAACGTGATCGGCCGGATTTCCGGCAGTAATCCGGCGAAGGCCAGCGAGGCAATCCTTCTCACGGCGCATCTGGATCATCTCGGAGTGCGTGGCAACCTGGAGGACAAGATCTACAACGGCGCCGATGACGATGCGTCCGGAGTGACGGCCGTGCTGGAACTTGCGGAAGCGCTCTCTAAAGGGCCGCCGCCTGAGCGGACGGTGATCTTCGCCTGGTTCGGAAGCGAAGAAGCGGGCGGGTACGGCGCTGCAGCATTCGTTGCGCAATCACCAGTACCTCTCGATAGACTCGTTGCCAACCTCGAATTCGAAATGATCGGGAGACCGGATCCGGCGGTGGCAGAACACACGCTGTGGCTTACAGGATACGAGCGAACAGATCTGGGTCCGGAATTAGCGCGGCAGGGCGCGCGCATCGTGGCGGATCCTCATCCCGAACAAAACTTCTTTATGCGATCCGATAACATCCAACTCGCCCGAGGGGGTGTTGTTGCCCAGACAGTTTCCAGCTTTTCGCTGCACTCGGACTATCACCGGCCTTCCGATGAGATTAAGAATATCGATTTCCCGCATATGCGGGATTCGATCCAATCCATGCTCGCGCCGGTGCTGTGGCTCGCGAATTCGTCGTTTAAGCCGCAGTGGTTGCCCGGAATGCGCCCTTAGTATCATTCCAACATTGAGACGCGAAACAGAGGTAGCGATTCGTGCAGCGGTAGGGGCGCAAAAACTTGCGGATTCGCGAGCCGGCGCCGAAGCGATCACCTCCAAAGGAGGTATCGATCTGGTAACCGCAACGGACGTCGCCTGCGAGGATGGAATTCGGGAAGATTTGCTTGGCGCATTCCCTGAGTATCCCGTCATTGGTGAGGAACGTGGAGGCGACCCGATTCCCGGAAAGCCTTTCTGGCTGGTGGATCCGATATGCGGAACGCGCTTGTTCGCCTCCAACGTGCCGCTCTATTGCAGCAATATTGCCCTCGTAGAAGGCGGAGAGGTGACGGTCGCAGCCATTGCCGTCGGCAGGACGGGAGAGATTCTCTTTGCAGAAAAGGGCGCAGGAAGCTGGCTTCGAATTACGCCTTCGGGAAGCGACCGGCGCCTTGCTGTGTCCGGAGCGAGCAATGCGATTTGGATCGATGGCGGAAATCGCGCTGCAGAGGTCATGCGTCAGGCCTTGCTGGCGAGCCGCTGGTACGTCTGGTCGTACTCCTCGACAGTCGCGCTGGCCCATCTGGCCGACGGCCGTATTGCCGGCGTTCTACATCTTGGTCCCCCCAGATTGCCTCGTGTTGGTTCCGTGCATTTTTCCGCGGGCTGTTTAGTCGCAAGCGAAGCGGGAGCCATCGTGATCGATATTGACACCGGCCATCCGTGGGACCTGCAGACGCGTTCCTATCTCATTGCAGCGACGCCCGGGCTGCAAGGAGAGTTATTGGAACTCCTCGCTCGCGCAGAACGCAAGCAAACCTGAGTCTCGGCGGCTGACGGCGGACCGACGAGGGTTCGGGTGGTCTGAGCCCAATCTCCTTTTGAGGTGGATTCAAAGAGAATTTGAAATTGGACGAGTCCGGGGATCTTAGAACCGAAATTACGAAATCTCAGAGGGGACTGATCATCACGCTGCAAATACGCAGTCCATTTTAAGATTTCGTAATTTCGGTTCTAAGATCCCCGGACTCGTCCAATTTCAATTTTTTCTCTGTTGTTTCTCCTACCCCTCTTCTTCTTCCTCCCCAGTGCCGCCGGCCTTCGCATTCGCAATGACCTTGTCGGCTAGGTGTCCGGGCACTTCGTCGTAGTGGTCGAACTCCATGGTATAGCTGCCTCTTGCGCCGGTCTTTGACGTAAGGTCCGATGCATAGCTGAGCATCTCTGCCAGGGGAACCTGCGCCTTGATGATCGTGCTACGTCCGCGAACGTCCATACCTTGCACGCGTCCGCGGCGGCTATTCAAATCGCCCATCAGATCGCCGGCAAACTCGTCAGGAGCGACAACCTCAACGTTCATCACCGGTTCGAGAAGGATTGGCCTCGCTTCTTTGATGCCTTTCTTGAAAGCCAGTGACCCCGCGATCTTGAATGCCATTTCCGACGAGTCCACGTCGTGGTACGAGCCATCGTAGAGGATCACGCGGAAGTCGACTGTTGGGAACCCTGCGAGTACGCCCTTCTGTCGGGACTCCTGAATACCCTTCTCCACAGCCGGGATGTAGTTCTTCGGAATCGAGCCGCCGAAGATTTCATTCACAAATTCGAAATCCCCTCCGCGAGGCAAGGGTTCCATGCGGATCTTGCAGTCTCCATACTGTCCGTGACCGCCGCTCTGTTTCTTGTGTTTGCCTTGAACATCGGCCTTTCCCTTGATCGTTTCGCGATAGGGAACCTTCGGAGGATGCAGCAGCACTTCAACGCCATAGCGCTTCTTGAGCCTGGAGACAGCGAGCTCGACATGCATTTGTCCCTGCCCGGCGAGCAAAAACTCTTTTGTTTGTGGCTCGCGTTTGTAGCCGAGACCAAGATCCTCGTCCATCAACTTGTGGATCGCCTGGCTGATTTTATCTTCGTCACCTCGAGACTTCGGTTCGATCGCGAAGGAAATAACCGGTTCGATCCACTTCACTGCGGGATAGAGGATCTCGTGACCTTTTTCGGTCAGCGTGTCACCGGTGACAGTGTCCTTGAGCTTTGCTACAGCGCCAATGTCGCCGGCGTGAAGCTTAGGTACTGTAACGAGGGTTTTGCCCTGCATCGTCGCAATCTGAGCGAATCGCTCCGCCACGCTTTTGTTGACGTTATAAGGATGCGTTTCCGCGGTGAGAACCCCCGAATACACGCGGAACAGCGACACTCTTCCCGTAAAGGGATCGGAATAGGTCTTGAAAACGAATGCGGAGAAGGCCTCATTGTCTGCGATCTTGCGCGTGGCTTCGGTGCCCTGTGCGTTTTTCCCCGTAACAGAGCCGCGCGCTGCCGCGTCGGGCATGAAGTTGACGATTGTGTTCAGGAGTTGAGGAACGCCGATATTTGCCGCGGCAGATGTGTAGACGATCGGATAGAGTTTGCCTTCCGAGACCTGCTTCTTCAGACCCGACAACACTTCATCGTCGGACAGGGACCCCGAATCGAAGAACTTCTCCATCAGGGCCTCATCGCTCTCCGCGACGGATTCCACCAGCTTGTCCCGGTATTCCTTTGCGCGCCCTTCGACGTCCGCCGGAATGGGGCCTTCCGTAAACTTGGCGGATCCATCGCCTGCGGCGAGATACGCCTTCATCGATACCAGATCGACTACGCCTTTGAAAGATTTTTCCTGGCCGATAGGAATCTGCACCGGGACACAAGTTCTTCCAAGGAGTTGCTGAATGGATTCGAGCGACCGCTCAAAGCTTGCGGTTTCACGATCCATGCGATTGACAACAACCATGCGCGCGAGTCCGAATTCGTCAGCGTAACCCCACGCTTTCTCTGTCTGAACCATGACGCCGGAAACCGCATCGACGACCACGACTGCGGCGTCGGCAACACGAAGCGCGCCTCGGGCTTCCTGAATAAAGTTCACGAAGCCAGGCGTGTCGAGCATATTGATCTTGTGCTTGTTCCACTCGCAGAAGGCTAGTTTTGCGGAGATTGTTATTTTTCGGTCTATTTCCTCATCGTCGTAGTCGGTTGTCGTGTTGCCGTCATCCACGCGTCCTAGCCGCGTCGTTGCGCCGGTACCAAACAGGATTGCAGAGATAATTGAGGTCTTGCCACTGCCGCCATGGCCAACAATGCCGACATTACGAATGTTCTTCCCTTCGTAAACGTTCACGGGAACTCCTTCTGGATGGTTTTGAAAAGCCGAAGACTAGCACATTAAACGTTGGTTACGGGAGTGGGGTTCGAGCTTAACCGACTTAAGCGGGGAAGATTGCGAGAAATTATGTGCGACTGGATGCTGCAGGCTTGGTCTCGATAGGCGCAACGACTACCTGCTCAACGGGGCTCTCGTTCTTTCGAGCCACCATGAACGCGAGCACGATCGCGAAGGTGCCGATCAGCGTCGAGTAAATGAAAAACACGGTGTACCCGGAGGCGAGAGCTGCGGGCGTGACTCCTGACTTTTCTGCTGCCTGAGCAAAGCTTTCAGGCGGCAGATTGGAGAACATCCCCATAAATCTCGCTACCCAGCTGCCGGAGGCTGCGGACTTCGCTGCGCTCTCAACGATGCGCCCGGATTGCGACGCGATCAGTTTCCCTGGCAGTGCATACAGTGAAGAGAACAGAGCATATTGCGTTGCGGTGAAGCCTGCAGTCGTCAGGCTTGACATATACGCGATGAGGCAGGTTCCTGCAAAGCCGGACAGTGAATTGTCGACCCCGATGGCAATGAACAGGGCCGGCATGCTGTGGCCCTGCGCGGTCAACCAGACAAAGATGAGATTGCTCAACGGTCCCGAGAACGCGCCAATGACCAGAGCGCGCATCATTCCCAGTCGGGCAACGGCGATGCCGCCGGCAAAGACTCCGAGCATCGATGCAGCGACCCCGAACACTTTTCGAACCTCGGCGACCTCGACCAGCGAGAATCCGAGGTCCAAATAGAACGGATTCATGATGTTCAGCACGAAATCAGAGACGCGATACAGGCAGATCAGGGCGAGAATAATCGCTGCGGTGTTGCGATACCGCCGGAAAAAGTCGCGAAGGGGATCGCCCAGCGCTGCTGCGAGATAGAGACCGGGCCGTGTACGAACACCGGGAATCGGGCACGCGGCGACGACAACAAGAGCAAAACCAGCGAGCACACTCAGGAGTTGAAACCACACTCCGGAACGCGAACGCCAGGCGGCCACAACAGCATCTCCCCAGGCGTTGGCGCCGAATGCTTTCAGAAGCCAGTCGAGCGTCGCAGCGCTCGCGGCCAGCCCGGAGCCCACCAGGACTGCGCCTGACAGGAGCAGGAGACCTCGACCCAGCCATTCGAGACTTTCTCTGGCAGGCGCGGCCGGAAGCCCTTCCGCGTTGATGGATCGAGCCTGATGGTGAGTTTCCTTTGGCGCAGCGAATACCCCCAACATGCCGAAAATCATGAGTGCCGCCATCACAGCGTACGAGAAATTCCAGCTGTAGGCGTCGGCCAGCAGCAATGGAGCGGCTCCGGCCGTGATCATCGCGACGCGGTATCCCCATTGATATGCGGCAGCCATCGCGCCCTGTCTCGACTCCTCGGCCGCCTCGATACGCCATGCGTCGATCACAATGTCCTGAGTCGCCGACGAGAACCCGACGAAAACCGCGAACATCGCCATCAGGCCCAGATTCGTCACCGGGTTTCGTCCCGCAACCAGCCACAGGCCAAGCACGATCAGCCCCTGGCAAACGAGCATCCATGAGCGTCGATGCCCGAGCCAGTTGGTGAGCAGCGGAATACGAGTGCGATCGACCAGGGGAGCCCAGAGAAACTTGAAGGAATAGGCCAGAGTTGCGAGGCTGAAATATCCGATCACTTCCAGGGTCATGCCCGCATTGCGAAGCCATGCCGACAGCGTGTCGAAGATCAGAAGGTTTGGAAGCCCTGCCGAAAATCCAAGGAGGAGCATAACCAGGATACGGCGTTCCGCGAAAACACGCAGAGCTGATCCCATGTTTCGTTTTGGTGCGGTTTCGGCGGACGGCAAACCCATGGATTCCGTTGTATCAGAAGGGCGGAGATGGCCGAAGCGGATTGTGCGGGGAACTCCTGGCGCGCCAGCCGGCGGGCCAGGCCTCGTTCCGCATCTTTGCATCCAGGGTTTGCGCCGCTTCGCGGCTGAACCCTGGCTGATATACCTGTTTCTCTTCGGGATGCAGTAACGAGTACGGCTGCAATCGGACAAAACTGTCTCTATCCCAAGACCGGCCGGCTTGGGATAATGACGGCTTCGAGACAACTGTGGATACCTCCGCCATAAACTATCGCGTCGCCGACTTTCTCAAGGAGCATCCCCCCTTCCAGGGGATGGATATGTCGCACCTGCTCACGTTTGCCCAACTGGGGCGGGTGAAGTTCTTCGAAGCGCACCAATTCATCCTGACGCAGGGCTCGAGTCGTTACGACGTCTTTGTGATCCAGCAGGGCACCGTTTTGCTCTGGGACGAACGCAGCGCAGAGGCGCGTTTGCTGGACGTTCGCGGGGCGGGCGCGATGCTCGGCATCGAGGGGTTTAACGAGAGAAGTTCCTTTCCTTACTCTGCCAGGTCAGCTAACGACGTGCTGGTCTATACGTTCCCAGCACATGAATTCGATGCTCTTGTCGAGAAATACACCGAGGCTCGACAATACGTCTCCGCATATGGCCGCGCGGGAGGCGATTATCGGTCTCATGACCAGAACGATCCGCATACCGTCTCCCTCCGAAACTTGAGCGGCGCCAGGCAATTTGTCTCGTGCGATGTTGACGCCAGCATCCGTGAAGCCGGCCAGCGGATGCTCGATGCAAAAGCGGACGTTCTGGTTCTCATCGATGCGAATGGGCGTGGTCGAGGGCTCATGACCGCACGGTCCTTTGTCGAGTGGGCCGCCGTTGGAAAAGGAAATCTTGAGCAGCCCGCGGTAACGCTATGTAGTGAACTGGCATTGACCATGAGTGGTGATGCCTCAGTCGCGACTGCGGTCTTGGCATTAGCCGCCGTCAACGCGCCTGCTTTGATAACGACGGCAAACGGTAGCCCTGGTGGTCAGGTTCAGGGGCTCGTGACCCCTGAGGAATTGGGAGCCGCTTTCGGAGACCGGCCTCATGAGATTCTTCGAAACATCCAACGGTCGACGAACGTCGAGCAGTTGCGCGATGCCAATCTGCGTTCACGACTTCTTGCAAGGCGCTATTTGACGAGCGGCGCTTCGACGGTGTGGCTATCCGCTTATCTATCTCTGATAGATGCAGCCATCCTGAAGCGAATCGTTGCCATGACAGCGGAGACGGCCTCGCTCTGCTGGTGCTTTTGCGGGCGTTCGGGACGCGCAGAATCCCTGACCAGTGAGGCGCCGGATATCCTTGTTCTGATGTCGGACGACGACAAGGAATCCGACGGTCAGGCTGCTCTGAAACGCGTTCACGAGTCGATCGCGGAATGTGGATATATTCCGGCTTCAGAAGATGGCTTTGAGGCCTCGTTTCATGCTGCGGCCTTGTCGAGCTGGAAACAACGCTATCTGGAATGGATCGCCGATCCGATTCGCAAGAAGATCTACCTCGCGCGGCGTTTCTTTGACTTGCGCCCGATTGCCGGAAACGAATCTCTATGCAAGGAGTTGGAGGCGCACGTCTTTAACGCGGTTAGTCGTGAATTCTTGTACATCGCCGCCAACGATTGCCTCGGGACATTGCCTCCATTGACGTTTTTCCAAAATGCAGTGGTTGACGAATCCGGCGAGGAGAGATCTGTCTTTCGGCTGGAAGAAACGGCGCTGAACCCGCTTGTGGATGTGGCGCGCGTGTTCGGCATGGCAACAGGAAAGGTGTTCTCGAGTTCCACACTTGATCGCTTTGGCAAGGCGAGCCGCGTGCATCCCGAAGATGCGTTGGTATTCGAAGAAGCTTCGGCAACCTTTCGCACGGTTCTATGGCAACAGGGACGCGTTGGGCTGGCGCAGCGATCTTCCGGAGCGGAGTTGCCGCCTGCATTGCTGAGCCCGTATGACCGCCAGGTCCTGAGGAACGGATTCCAATCCATATCGCGACTGCTCCAATGGTTTGAAAATCTGGAATGGGTGAAGAACGTCTGACCGAAACTGCGGCACTCCTGAAGTATCGAAAGCGGTTCGAAACATCATGGGCCGATGATGCGCCAATTGATGCCGTGCGTTTCGTGGTGCTGGACTGCGAGACTACCGGATTGAATCCGACGACGGATCGCATCATCACAATCGGGGCGGTGGGCATCGAGAGTGCCGAAATCGTGATTCGGGATTCGTTTGAAGCCTTGCTGAAGATCGCCAGCAACACGGGTGCGGTGACGGTGCATGGCGTTACGCGCGATGAGGCCCGGGCTGGAATGGAGGAGCCGCAAGCTCTCGAATCGTTCCTCGACTATCTGAAGGATGGCGTGATCGTCGGACACCATATCGGCCATGACATCGCGTCGCTCGATGCAGGGTACGAGCGCCACTGGGGCTTCCACTTGCAGAATCGTTGCGTGGACACGATGTATCTTGCGCTTCACCTGCAGGACGCTGGGGCATTTTCCGATAGGCGGCCACAGCGTCATTTCACACTGGACGCGCTTTGCAGCATATTTGGTGTTGAGCCGCATGGCCGGCACACGGCTGTCGGCGATGCGTTTCTGACGGCGCAGGTCTTTCTGAGGTTGCGGGCTCTCACGTTGAAGCATGGCCGCGATCGCCTCGGCTTGATCTGCGAGCCCTATGGGAATTAGGGGACGAGTAACGAAAGCGGTGTGGCGCGAAGCGTCCGCGCGAGCTGAGGTCGCTTCGCAATTTTTCTTGATCGCTTGGGAAACACCGCTTTCGTCGTCCGTTGCTCCTAATTCATCGAGTGAACATCGCTAAATCGACCGCGTCGGCCATGGCTTGTTGCCCGCGATCATTGAAGGCGTGTGACGGTGGATCGCCGGCGATACGGAATTCGGCCTTCAAGTTGGCCGGATTGGCCGGATCTCGACTAACCGAGTCGAAATCTACGAGACCATCAAAGGCCCCGCTGGATTTCATCCAGTCGTTAATGGCCACGCGGATGCTGTCGGTTTTGCGTATCTGCCCCGTCTCATCCCTGAAGTCCTCATCCAGGCTTGGGCCGATGAACATGAGAGCACTGGAGCGGAACGTTCCCGGCGGCAGGGTGCAGCCGATAATCGCGATTCGACGCTTTCGCGCCTCTTCGATCGTGAGATTGAGTTTTTGAATGATCTGCGCCTCAGGGTTGGGTCCCCTGGCATTAGTGCCGGGGGCGACGAGCCTTTGATTGAAGCCGAAGCCGATGAGCGTTTGGAAGCTGGGGCAAAGCATCAAATACCGGACGCCGGCCTGATTTGCCACGATGTCGTTGAAAGCAGTTACAGAACCCTCCAGGAGCCGATAAGCCTCGCCGACCCCGATCACTCCCAGGCCTTTTGTCGCATTATTGTTTTGCACACGAGATGTGAGAAAGTCCGGCCAACTGCGCCCGCTGTCGGACTCTATGTTCATGTTCCCATCGGTGACCACGACGATCGCGCCGGCACTAGCTGGGGCGAGAACCTCAATGCCGGATACCCAATACCGGCCTTTGGTGAGGTTGGCGCCCACTAATTCCGGCATATAAGCCTGATCGCCCGAAACCACATAGCCATTGCGCCAGCTCGAAACGCCGGTCACTCGGCCGGTCTCGTTCGGCGCATAGATACTGACCGCCACGTCGGCCAGTGCAGGCACGTTAAGATTCACCGGGTCGCTTGTAACGGTTTGTCCAATCGGTATCTCGACCGACAGCCTTCCGGAAAACCGAACCGGGCGGTCGGAGCCCGCAACGATTTCGGACCCTCGATCGTGAAGCGCAATGTTCACCTTGCCGATAAACAGCGGCGCTGACCCGTCCTTGTTGGACAGTCGCAGGCGAACAGAATTTCCGCCAGCACTGGCGCGCATGAACATTCGCACGGTTTGATTGTTGCAGCACTGGACCTCAGTGAAGCCGACATTACCGGGCGGCATTGCCACGCCCCACGTCGTTATCCATTGATCGGCTGCGGCCGCCGTCTGCGGAGTTTGCGCCGTGGCGATCGCTTCCAGTGCGCCAAGTGCGCTTTCAAACGGCGGCGTCGCCGCAGGTGCGGGCTGTTCTGCGATCGGAGCGAGCACTGGCCCTGGCGGAAGAATCGCGAATGCAGGCGGCACAAAAGCCTCTCCCTGCCACAGTCCGGCGACCGTGCAAAGGCCAAGTAGCAAGAGGGCGGCCATGGCGGGTTGCCAGTCTCTGTTCCGGTCTTCGGCGCCAAGCATTCGCCGGATCCGCTCAGTAAGGCTCCCCGTTGCAGGGACCGCCAGGGCCATTGTTTCGGAACGCATCCTTTCGAGCTCGATCAAAGCTTTCGCATACGCAAAGCGATCCCCGCAAACATTGATCGCGAGATCATCGCAGCAATGTTCCCTCTCCTTGCGAATTCTTGAAGACAGCCACCACACACCTGGGTGGTAGAACAACACTGATTCGACAGCGCGCTGGAGAGCGTTCACAAGAAAGTCGTATCGGCGGATATGGGCAAGCTCGTGCGCCAGGATCGCGAGCAGTTGTTCTTCCGTCAATCCGGTCACGACCGTCGTAGGCAGCAGTACAACAGGGCGTAGCCATCCGAAAACTACCGGTGCGGTCACCCGCTCCCCAATCAACAGCCGCGGGATTTTGCGTGTGGTTAGCAAGGCGCTGTGGACGCGATCCATCAGGAGCTGCACTGCCTGGGGAACGGCAGCTTGAGACGATCGGATCAGCCGGAGCGAGAGGCACCACCCCACAATCAGTCGCAGCGAACATGCCGTCACGCCGGCCGCCCAGACAAGGACAATCCAGCCGGTCCATTGAAGCACAACGTCGGTATCCAGGGCCCCACGGCCTTCAGCGATCGATGTGCGAAAAATCTGAAGCACGCGGAGCGCCGCCGAACCGGTTTGCGGATAGAACACAAAGGTGACGCAAGGTGCAATCAACATCAGCGCGAGAAAGACCACTGCGGTCATGTAACGCCATGCCGCAGGCCGCCGCGCCATGATACGCAGGGAGATCGCGGCAGTCAGCGCCAGTAGCGACCCCTGCCAGACAAAGTGCAGGAGCGAACCGGCCAGTCGCTGCATCCACTCGGCGGAGATCCCAAGCTCGCTCATCCTTTCCTTCCTTTCGCGCGTTCATCGATTAATTGCCGGAGTTGGTCCAGTTGTTTCTTTGAGGTTGGTCGCGCATCCAGAGCTCCAAGCAACAAGCTCCCGATCGAACCCTCGAACGCCCGGTCCATCAGGCGGCCAACCAGCTGCCGCTGTGTGTCCGCGCGTTCGATCGCCGGTCGATAGACGTGCGATCGCATACTGTCGTCACGATCAAGCAGCCCCTTTCCGGCCATGATCTGCATCAGCTTCAGTGTTGTTGCGTACTGCCACGGCTTCAACTGCGCCAGTTCTTCGTGAGCCTGACGCACGGTGGATGGCCCGAGACGCCAGAGGACATTGAGAATGTCCAGTTCGGCATCAGTGGGGCGAATCGCTTCGCCTGTGGATCGTTTCTTCATGTAGGAAACATTTACTAGTAAGAGTTTCCTACGTCAAGAAATTTCGATGGCGCGAAAAAGAGGCATGAATGGCTGCCCGTGTCAGAAGAACGCGATGGCCCGGGCCGCAAAAATCACCGCCGCCCAGAGCGCCAGCGAAATAGCCCACCGGAGCTTGTCCAGATGATGGGGCGTTCCGATTGCATTCAGGGCAATCAAGACAAGCAGCACAACTTTTATGCGGAACGCAGTACTTTCGTAGTACCTCACGGCGCCCGATGCAAACAGAAGCATGCCGGTGAGAACAATGAGCGTCATGCCGACGCGGCGAATCCGCCGGGCTTCGTCGCGAAGTTGAGGGATCAATTCCGCTGCGCCAAACAGCGCGAGTGCCAGCACGTGAAGAGCGCCAACAATCGGGTATCCCCATGTCGATTCGCTGATGGCCTTGCTGATCCAGACATCCTGGATTCGCTCGCACAACTCCGGGATCGACATCAGAGCGGGTCTACACGGGGCGGATGTCGAAATCCGCGATTGCGCGCCCGGCCAGGACGACGCTGCTCCACAATAAAAGCGAGACGGCGGCTGCCAGTCTTTGCTTTGCCGGCGTGAGCTTCGACCCATCTTCCACGGCGCTGCGATGCACGGTGAAGTGTCCGGCAAGCGCAACAGCGAGTAACAGCATTTTCAGATTGAATGCAGGATTGTTTAAATATCGTGCCAGATCCGACCCGAACAACAACGGTCCCGTTATTAACACCGTGACCAGGCCACCGGTTGTCCAGGGCGCGAGACGTAATGCGAGGTTTCCAGGAGTCTGCTGTCGCACTCCAAAGCCGAGAAGACGCAAATCCATCAGGCATATCGTCCCGACCAGAATCGTCAAACCAATGATGTGAACGGACTGGATGACCGGAAATAGCAGCGATTGCTTGATGAAGTCGGCCATCAATCCTTTCCAAACAATTTCTGGTAATCCACAACCGGCGCGTCGCAAACAAATTCCGACACGAATTCGGTTTGAGCCTGCCGCTGGAATGTTCTTGCAGGAATGGCCCATGGGCTGACCCACACGTTGGGATCTTCCACCGTCACTTCGTACTGAAGGTTTCCGTTTTCGAGCTTCTTGAATTTTTCGACAACGTGCAGTGACTCGGTGTGGAGAAAGCCGTGGACCTCGGTCTTGTCGTTATAACCCGACGATTCGATGACGAGCGTGTCTCCGTCCCACCGTCCCACTGCCGTTCCCATCCAAGCGGGATCGGGATCGGCCGGGAGCGGTCTGCCGTCGAGCGGAATGAAGCGGACCGCACTGGGATACTCGAAAACCTGGACCATCATTTTCGGAGTCTGAATGAACTGCCACGGATAAGGTGTGATGTAGGTTTGCGGAATGCCGAGTGGGACGCATTCCTGGACCAGCGTTGTTCTTCCGCGAATATCATTCGCAGTTCTCACGATTTGAAATTTTTCCGCTCCGGGCTTTAGCGCGGGAGCCTGGGCGCCTTGCGGAAGGCCGCTACTACCGTACACGCCGGTTAAATCGGGATGCCCATCAATTCTGCCCGTTGTATCCGGGCGTGTCGTGGCGTTTGCGGCGGGCTTCGCGACGGGCTGCCCGGCAACGGTCACCGTCACGGTCTTCGATACCGTCGCGCTTGCGCGAAGAGTGTAGGTCGTCGTTTGAGTTGGCGTTACCTGCTTACTTCCACGAACGGCAACGGCGCCAACTTCCGGCTCGATGGTAAGGCCGCGTGTGGCTTCTGTCTGCCAGACAAGCTGAGCGGATTCGCCCGGACGAATGGTGGCGGGCCTCGCCTCAAAGCTGAGAATCCTCGGGTCGATCGCGGCGCCGCGTTGAAGGGCGAGAGCAGCCGAAGAGAAAGCCGTGAAAACAATGATTTTCGTGACGATTTTCATAAAGGGAAACCTCCCACAAAAGCGTGCGCGATCAGACTTTCCACCGAACCTTATCGATGTGGCTACATATTGCAACATATTTGTTTCCACCCTAAACCGATCTATGCTATTGGTCCAAACCGAAATTATCGTGCTCGGCAGTCAAGAATCGGAGGTTCAGAAACATATGAAACGGACATTGGCGCTCCTCGTAGTTTGCGCTTTATTGATCGGCGTCGCGCCACTCAGCGCGCATCATTCGACCGCCATGTATACAGGGTCAAAGACCGTGACGGGCAAGGTCGTCAAATTCGAGTGGACGAATCCGCATGCCCACATCTACATCGAAACGAAGGATGAGAGTGGAAAGACGGTCGTCTGGGACTGCGAAATGATGAGCCTGAACCATCTGCGGTCATACGGCTGGACAGCCAAGACAGTACAGACTGGTGACGTTATTTCCGCCACGGGAGCCTATGCGAAGAGCGGTGACCCCTCGATGATCGCGAGCCGCATGAAACTTGCAGACGGCCGCGAGATCTCGTCCTAATCGTCGAAAATCGGAGGATTCCATGAAACGCGCGTTGAGCATCGTCGTTGCCTTAGCGCTCCTGGGTTGTCTGGCGTGGGCGCAGGCTCCGCAGCCAACCCCCGCAGGACAGCAGCCGCCTGCGGCGGCGCCTGGTGCCGCCGCAGGGCAGGGGGGAAGAGGGGCAGGTCGACCCGCGATCACACCTCGGATTCTCAGTTTTCAGGCGAGTCCGGCCTCAATCAAACCCGGCGAGTCTTTTGTGCTGTCGTGGTCGACCGAGGCTGGCACGCCCTCCATCGATAATGGTATTGGATCTGTCTATCAACGAGGAACAATCAGCGTCACGCCCAAAGCCACGACAACGTACACGCTCACGATGAGTGGCGGTACCGTGACACGATCCGTGACCGTAACCGTGGCGGGGACGACTCCGGTAGCGCCTGCTGCTGCCGATGCATCGCCCGCCAACAGACCGATACCGCGAATCGGGGGTAAACCGGATTTTTCGGGAATCTATGGATTTACCGGCATGGCGGGACTCGCTGGCGGCCGCGGCCGCGGCGACGCTCCTGCGCAGCCGGCGTCGCCTTACACCAATCTTCCCGCTCAACCCACGCTGAAGCCTGGCGTCGAGAACCGTGCCACTCCGAATCCGGCGGGCGGAACAGCCGATTGCATGCCGCTGCCTGCGGATACAGCTTTCGGTGTGCCGTATCCGTTTCAGATTTTTCAGAACCCGAGCTACATGGTCATGATCAACGAATACCCCGGGACGTTCCGCATTATTCCAATCGATCGGCCGCATCCGGTCGATGCAGCGGATGATCCGTCGTGGATGGGAGATTCCGTCGGACGCTGGGACGGGGACACGTTCGTCATCGACACGATCAGCTACAACGGCAAACATGCAATCGGCGGCATTCAGCAGCCCAGCGACAAGTTTCACACCATCGAAAGGCTTACACACACCAGCGCAGCGAACATCTTCTACGAGATCATCTACGAAGATACGGAAAAGGCTACGGGGCAGTGGAGAGCGACCCGCACGTTCAACGGCGATACCCGCCCCGGCGTGAACCGGGTTAATGAATTTGTCTGCGAAAACAATCGCGACTATATCCCGTTGTTTGGACCGCAGGGTCCGCCGCCGCCTCAGGCCGGCGGTCGAGGTGCCCGGGGGCAATAGCCGCGCGCAGGAATGGACTTTTTAGTCAGGATCGAGGAAAGCGGCTTCTCTCAATGGGTGAGAGAAGCCGACTCTCTTTTTGCCTTTCCCGGAATACTCCTCCTACACACGATTGGAATGGGCCTGGTCGTTGGTATCAATGCCGTCTTCGACCTGCGAGTTCTCGGTTTCGCTACGTCCGTCCGGTTGCGGGCGATTGAACGATTCTTTCCCCTCATGTGGGCGGGCTTCTGGATAAATGCCATCACCGGCACGATCCTGCTGGCTGTCAACGCAACCAAGATGACGCGCAACCCGGACTTCTACATCAAGCTCGTGTTCATTGCGTTGGCCGTCGTCAATATTTTCCTGCTGAAGAAACGGGTATTTACTTCGAAGGAGCCGTCGCCGTCCACCGCGGCGAGGATACTGGCCGTGACCTCATTAATTTTCTGGCTCGGCGCAATTACATCAGGGCGTTTGCTCGCATACGTGGGAAAGAGCACCGGAGTGCTTTAGATGTCGATGAATCCTGCGCATATGCACCTGTTGTTGAATCATGTTCCGACGATCGGTTTTGGCATTGGACTCGCTGTTTTCGCAGTGGCTCTGATCCTGAAACAACCGGAGATACGCCGCGCAGGCCTCGTCATTTTCTTTGTCGCGGCGGCGTTGACCATCACGACCTATGTCAGCGGAAACGACGCTCGCGAAGCGCTGAAAGAAAGTCCGGGCGTCTCGGATCCACTCATGCAGGCTCACGAGAGCGCGGCACTCGTAGCTTTTGTGTTCATGCAGATCACCGGATTTTTCTCGTGGATCGGTTTGTGGATTTGGGACCGGCCCACACGATTTGCGCGCTCGAATGTCTGGATTGTCTTCGCTTTAGCAACGCTGACGTTCGTTCTGATGGCCAGAGCAGGTTACATGGGCGGTGCGATTCGCCATCCGGAAACTGGAGCCGCCGAGACAATTCCACTGGAACCGTCCGCGCCGACCCTCGCCAGAGCATGGGGACAGTTCACCCAGGACTATTCCTGGGTTTGGCCGGCTTGTGAGACGGTGCATTTTGTCGGTCTGAGTCTACTTTTCGGCGTAGTCCTGATCGTTAACCTGCGGCTGTTGGGTATCGGCAGAACCCTGCTGTCTGCCGCGGCCTTGGCTCAGTTATTGCCGCTGGGCATGCTGGGTTTTGCTTTAAATTTGATGACGGGCATGATGTTTTTCGTCGCGACGCCGGAGCAGTACACGGGTGCCTTTTTCTTTCTGAAAATGGTGCTGGTTGTCGCCGGCGCGCTGAACCTGCTTGCTGTGATGTTGGGAAAAACACTGACCAGCATTGAGGAGGGTGGCTCTGCCGGAATTTGGACGAGATTTCTCGCCGCCTCATCCATTGCGATCTGGACGGCCGTCTTGTTCTGCGGCCACATGCTTCCCTGGCTTGGCAATTCGTTCTAGAAAATTAGGGGAGGTTTCTATGGCACGCGCGATCGTAGTGAGCTTCGTTCTCCTTTGGGCCTCTCTTGCGTCACCAAAGCAGGCCCTCGCACAAGCGTCCTGTACGCGGTCGGACCTTGAATCAGCCGTGGATAAATATCTCGCAGCGCAGCGCGCCGGGAATCCAGCTTCGTTGCCGCTAGCGTCGTCCGCAAAATACATCGAGAACACTCAGCCGTCTGCGCTGGACAAAGGAATCCTCAAAACCGCTCTGAAAATCGACTTCAACCGCAGCTTGCTCGATACGCAAATCTGCGAAACGTTCACCGAAGTGATTGTGACGGACAAAAGCCATCCCTACGTTCTCGGTGTGCGTCTGAAGATTGCAAACCGAAACATCTCCGAACTCGAAACGCTGGTAACCGACGCGGACGATTGGCTCTTCAACGCCGACAACTACCTGAAATATTCCTCAACGGAAGACTGGAAACCGATACCAGCAGCCTCTCGGGACACCCGCCAAACCCTGATCGCCGCGGCCACTGCCTACTTCGATGTTTTCAACGATAACAATGTGAAAGTTCCGTGGGGCACGCCTTGCAACCGCCTCGAGGGTGGCTTGCGAACGGGCAGAGGACAGCCGGATGATACATGCAACGTCGGCGTTCCTTCAGGAATGAAACTTACGGAACGGCGTTTCATCGCCGATCCGGAAATCGGGGCCGTTGTGGGGTTCATCCGATGGCCGACCGGAGTGCCGGACTCGCATCTCTTCCGAGTCGAGAACGGCAAGCTTCGATTCGTTCACAGCCTTACGGTTTGTACCGTGCCGAACTGCGGCTTCGCGCAAAGACCACCGGCAGCGGGTCGCTAGCACTAGATTATGAAATGGACAAGGGCCGCGATGCCTGTCGCAATCATGTAACCGCCAATAGCCCACAGGGTGGAAACCAAAATCGTTTGGGCAGAGACGATACGCTCGCGTCCATTCGGCCTCCAAATCAGCAAGCGCACCAGGAAAGCAGCAATCGCCAGAAAATATGATCCTGCACGGAGGTAACGGTCGAGCGCGTATGTGTTTCGACCCGGAGGCAATTGGCGGTCCGCGTTGAAGAACCCGCCGACAGGACCCCGCCCGAAACCGCCATTCGAAAGATCACCGGCGGAAAATTGTCCGGAATCGAAGTCCTCAACTGTTCTTGCAATCGGCGCGAGATATATCGATGAAACACTACTTCGGCGGCTGGGTGCGCCTGGAATCCATCGAATGAACGTGCTGTTCTCGTCCAACGGCAGGGTGGAAACGTTCGCGTAAAATTTCGAAGCTCCACCATTCGGATTGCCCGATCGGTCACCGCCTCGAAACAAGTATCCTTCAACGTTGGACGTGTAAAAGACGGAGACAACGGCGCTGTGATCTCTCACATATTGCCCCACCGCTCTAATGGCTTTGGGGCCGCCGAAATCGCCGGTTAACGGCACAATCAGGTTCCGGAGTTCAAGGTCACGGACAACGCGATAACTCTGCTCACTTGCCAGATAACTCCACTCGCGCCCGGAATCATCGGTCGCAGTCATCAACTGGGAATAAGTGGGCATGAACCGGAAGCCGCCAATGCCGCCGCCTCGTGAGTTGTAATCGATCAAGGGACCGAACTCGCGAAACGCAGCATAAACGTTCCTGAGAGCTTCCTGGTCTTCGCGAGTGACTTCAAGACCATGCATTCTGATCAGCCGATCCTCGATGTCCTGCAGATTCTTCTCGAACAGGGCGTCTTCGGGCATTACCTGCATGTAGGCGTCAAACAATTCTGCGGCCGTCGCATCGTGCGTCAATCCAGAAGGTTGCTTGCGCGAGAACAGTCTGGAAATGAAGCCCGCCCGATCTGCGGACAATTCGAAGAGCGCCTTGTAGAGAAAATGCTCAATCATGTTCTGGCGACGAATATCGATGATGAACGCCATCCTGGGTTGGATCGCAGCGATGTAGTTGAAATTCTGTTCCGGCCCCACGCCAAGATAGACTCCCCGCGGTGCTATGGCTTCTTTTAGTCTTTCCATGACTTGCGGAAAGTCCGTTTCGTTCGAGAGAAGATTTTCGGACTGGAAGTAGCCCCCGGGCTCAGACAAAGTCGAGATCAATGTCCGGAACATGTCGTCGGGAAGACCTTGTGGAAGCGCTTCCGCAGCGCAAGCCGGCAGGGGAAAGGCGCAAAAGAGCACCGCGAAAGTCGTCGCTATGCACGCTGTTGCCCGAATTTGACGATGGAGAAAATCGTTCGCCACGAATTTACACCGGTTTCGAACTAAGGTTATCACCAACGATTGCTGCGTCAATGTAGCTGTTCTGAACGGCGCGTGGAATTGCAAACGGGTGCCGGCTTCGCATAGTCTCTCCGCGAGGAGACTCCATGAAAAAGCGGATTTGGGATTTGGCACTGGCCATTGCGCTGCTATTTTTGGTCCCGGCGGTTGCATTCCCGCAGTGGTTGGATCTGAAGTTAAACGGTACGCCACGGAAAGCCGACGGCAGCCCGAACCTGACCGCTCCCACTCCGCGCACGCCCGATGGCAAACCCGACCTTTCCGGAATCTGGCACGCAGCCAACGGGAGGTTCATCGCAAACCTTGCGGGTGCTGCGGGAATTACAGCGCCGTTCAAGCCGGAGGCTGCAGCGATCTACAAGGAACGTCAGGACACTGAGGGTTTGTATCGACCATCGGGAAAGTGTCTTCCGAAGAGCGTGCCCGAAGGAATGACGCTCCCTCCGTATCCATTCAAGATCGTTCAGACTCCGACGCTGACTCTGGTGCTTTATGAGATCTTTGTCGATTATCGGCAGATTCATACCGACGGCCGCTCTCTTCCAAAAGATCGCAATCCTGCCTGGTTCGGCTACTCGGTTGGAAAGTGGGAAGGCGATATCTTCATCGTACAAACTGTAGGGATCAATGAACGCACGTGGCTCGACGATAGCGGGTATCCCCACTCCGACGCGCTGGTCGTTACCGAGCGGATGCGTCGCCAGGATTTCGGCCACATGACCATTGAATTCACATTCGACGATCCCAAGATGTACACAAAGCCCTGGACGGTGACGGTTCCATTCGAGTTGATGCCTGACACGGAATTGCTCGAATACGTTTGCGAGAACGAAAAGGACCTTGAACACATGCCGGGGAAAGCGTCGCATTAGGGCGATTCTTTGGCCGCGTCCCGAAATCCCTCAAGGCGCTACAGCGACAGCAGGTACTCGATGAGACTGCCTTTTTCCTGTTCCGTGAGATGGAGATTGAAAAACCTGTCGTAGTGTTCGACCACATCTCTGAGCGTCGGGAACCGGCCATCGTGATAGAACCCGCCCCTCTGGTGGGTCCACAGGCCTTTCAAGGGTGCGGTCCGGTACGCTCTATCCGGAGCGCGATTCGCCTGAAAATCATCGATACCGATTTCTGCTGCTGTGTGCATGTTCCAACCGGGCTCGGTGAAGAGCGGGGACACGTGACATGTCGCGCATTTTGCCTTGCCCTCAAATACGGCTTTCCCGTTCAGCACTGCCGGTGACGGAACCGACCTGCCCGCCTCACGCGAATCGGTCGAACCTGGAGCCGCTGGTGCTGGTATCGCAAGCTGGTAAAAATGGAGAGCGGGAAGTTTCGACGTGATCAAATCTGGATTGTTTCGCACATTGCCGAATCCCTCGCGAGCAGCGATCGGGAACTGGGTAAAGTCATTCAGCCGCGGATCGTAGAACGTGCCCTTGCCATGCATTTCAAGATTCGCGACAAAGGCGTTCCAGTGCGTCACCGAGCCCCACCCCGTCCAGGTGTGAAGGTTCACTCCCGCTAAGCCGAAAGCCGGAGGGATGAGGGTGGCTGCGGATTTCCCGTCGTTGCGAAAAGCTTTGCCATCAAGAAAAACTTCGGCATCGAATTTGCCGGGACCCCAACTCCGAAGCACCTGGCGCACCGTGGCATCATCGACACGCAGCAACTGGGTCACGGGTGAGAGATCGGGCGCGAGCGCAACAATCGCACCCACGTTGAGATCACGATTTGCCCACCCGTCCAGGCGGCGGCCAATTCCCGGGGCAAAGGAGTCATCCACGGTCGAGTGGCACAGCGCACACTGAATCCCGATCGACTGAATCAAGCCGCGTTGGTCAAAAAAACCCGTCACGCCAACCACGGCGTTCAAACGGAGCAAAGCCAGAGTGCTTGCCGGATCATCGAGGTCTACACGCCCTACACGGATCGCCTCAATGACGTTGGCCGGCAATGCCTCCGAATCCACTTTCAGGCCGACTGCCAGCGCAGTGCGTGGGCTGACACCCGGGCCTATTCCGCCTAATTTCATTCCTGCAATCGCTTGATGGAGGTTCAGGCTGTCTCCCCAGAACGCTTCGTCTCCAAAGGTATCGAATCGAAATGTTTGCTGCCCCTGCTCCATGAATTCCCGTGCATTCTTTTGGATGACGGCGCCAAAGTTGCGATCTTCCGGACCCGAATTGGGGTTTTGGCCAATGGTCGCGAAGGGGAATTCGCAGAGGATTGCAATTGCGACAATCAGGAATACTTTCGAAAAGTGTCTCGGCTCTTTCATGATCTTCCTCCAGAATCACGGAGTCGCGAGCGAGACTTTCGTTACGATGTCCGCGCAAGGAAAATTCTTGAGACAAGGTGTCACCTTTTTGAAGCTTCGGACTCTGTAGTCCTGAGGCTGTTCAACTATATGGGCATTGGAATCGGAAGAACCGGCGTCGAGGCCGCAAACGCCGTGCTCACTGACGAAGAGGTCGTGCGGAGGGTCATTGAGGGCGAACCCGCACTCTTTGAGATTCTCATGAGGCGCTATAACCAGCGGTTGTTCCGGATTACCCGCTCGATTGTCACAAATGATCATGAAGCCGAAGACATCATTCAGGATGCCTATGTCCGAGCTTACGAACATTTAAGTCAGTTTGAAGGTCGCGCGCGATTTTCTACGTGGTTAACGAAAATCGCGATTTACGAGGCTTATGCCCGAGTGCGCCGTGTGGATTACCAAAAGGTCGACAGTCTCTCTGTTTTGGAGGACAACGGTTTGGATTTGAAATCGGAAGAACGCGATCCGGAACGACAGATTTACACGGGTGAATTGAGGCTGGCGCTCGAAAAAGCCTTTGACGCCCTGCCCGACGGCTATCGGTCCGTGTTCATGATGCGGGAAGTCGAGGGGCTGAGCACCGCCGAAACGGCGGAATGCCTGGAAATCAGCGAGGAAAATGTGAAGACTCGCCTGCATCGGGCGCGCGCGTCTCTACAGCGTGAGCTGTATTCGCTTGCCGGGGCGGAAGGAAATGGAGCCTTCCAGTTTCTCGGAGCTCGCTGCGATCGGGTTGTTGCCCGAGTTCTGGAGCGAATCCTGTCGAAGGATCAGAGCCGAAGCCTGGATAAATAGATTTCTCTGTATGTTGACGATCAAAATCAGAACCGCTGGGCGCTCCGATTCGATGACCCCAAGGTGCTCGCGCAAATCGATACCGTGTTCGTAACGGTCGAACCATCGGGAGGGAGCACAAAACCGACGACCAGTACAAAATTCCCGCTGCTTAATCAGCGTAACCAACCCACTGGCATTAGAGTCAATGCGGGAATGTACGTCACCAGCAGAACCACAATAACAATGATGATCAGATACGGTGCCGTTGCCAGGTAAACCCGGCCAAGCGGCTCGTTGAAGCGATAGGAAGCGAGAAAGAGATTCTCCCCCACGGGCGGCATCAGATAGCCCAGTTCCATATTGGTCAGAAACACAATCCCAAGATGGATTGGATCGATTCCATAGGCCGCCGCCATCGGAATAATCAGCGGCACCACAACCAGAATCGCCGAATAAATGTCCATGAGGGCGCCGACGATGATCAGGAACACGTTCAGCACGAGGAGGAAGATCAACGGCGATGACACATGGCTCTGCACCCATGCCAGCGCGCTCGTGGGAACATCCGCAAAGTCGAAATAATTCGTAAGGCCAAGAGCGACGGATAGAATTACCAGAAATCCACCGACGAGCGTGGCGCTCTCCACGAAAATACGCCGCAAATCGTTCCTTACAGTCAGGTCACGATGAATCACGAATTCAACCGCGAACGCATAAACCACGGTTACAGCGGCGGCCTCGACTGCCGATGTATATCCAGTGAAGATGCCTGCAGCGATCACGCCCGGAATAAGCAGATCCCACTTCGAATTCCAGATCGCCGCCCAGGCTTCGGGAAGTGAGAATTTCTTTCGAGGAATACCCGAGATCCAGCCGGCACGAGCCCCCCAGAAACTGACACCCGCAACAAGCAACAATCCCGGGATGAGACCGCCGACGAAGAGTTCAGGTATCGGCGTATGCGCGTAGATCGCGAACAAAATGACCGGTGTGCTTGGCGGAAAGAGTAATCCGATCGAACCCGACACTGTCACCAGGCCCATGGACGGCTTTGAGGGGTAGCCCGCCTTTGTCATCAGCGGAAGCAGGAGGCCCCCCAGGGAGAGAATGGTGACTCCTGAAGCTCCTGTCAACGGCGTGAAGAAAGCGAGCATCACCGTGCTGACAATGGCGAGACTGCCGGGCATCCAGCCGAGCACGGCACTAAAGGTTCTGAGCAGACGTCGTCCCGAGCCACCCTCCGAGAGAAGAAACCCTGCCAACGTATACAGCGGTATTACCGGCAACGCATCCATCTGGCTCAACCGATAGGCTTGCTCAGCCACTGCCATCGCCGGAGTGCGATCGGCCCAAAAAAACAGCAGAGCAACACCGGCCATTGCGGCGAAAATCGGCAATCCCAAAGCCGCAGTTGCCAATAAAACGATTAGTAATGGAGTCACTACGACGCTTCTCGTGGCCTCCGGCATGAACTCAAGGGCAAGAAGGACGGCTGTTGCCAGCAGCGCCACGGCGGCGCGGCCTTTCCACTCACTTGCCGCTTTCGCGATCAGCCTCCAGCCGATCAAGGCATAACCCACAGGCATTGCTGCGACGGCGACCCATATGGGAATTCCCCAGGCAATGGTTCCTCCCGTTTCCCGATCGATCCTGGCGATTTGCACGCTTGCCTGAAGAAGGCAGAACACGATTGCAGCGGCTGCGGCAGATGTCAGTAGCGTGGAGTACCGGCGGGCTCGCTGCGGAATGAGTTCCTGCGTGGAGAGAGTCAGCAAGCGTCCGGAACCCGCCGCAAGCGCTGCGCCGGCGAAAGTCAGACTCAGCGTCAGATGTTGCACAAGATTCGCGGAACCAGGGACGCCACGGCCAAGAAGTTCGCGGCCCAGGATCTCCAGGGTCGGCAGGCTCACAATCGCCAGTAGAAGCCCGATCGCAACGGAGGTCTCCACTGCGCGAACTCCGCGGAGAAGTCTGGATAAGCCACGTTGTTCCGGCGCGTCCTGCGTCATCGAAGGCTATCTCGAGGGCTTATATTCCCGGCTGAGCTTAACCGCTTCATCAAAGAGGTCGGCGGGCACCAACTTGCCGCGAATTTTGGGGTAGGCGGTTTCGGCCTCTTTGCGCCAGAGCGCCATTTCTGCGCTCGTGAGTGTGACAACGTTCAGACCCCGCTTCGCCATCTGTTTGACCGCTTCATCGCCTCCACTGCGAATCTGGACCCTCAGATCGTCACCGGCTTTTCGGGCGATGCGAAGAAGCTCGGTGCGTAATGGCTCCGGAATCTTCTCCCATGAGGCGCGGCTGATGAGAGTCGCTCCCACAAGCGGTGACCACTTCATGTCGATCATGTTCCTGGCGATGCCAAAGCTCTGATTGACGAGCGCGAGAATCGGTGGCGCATCGAATGCCTCAATTCTGTTGGTCTGAAGAGCGGTCTGTATTTCGTCCGCTCCCGTGGGAACGGGGCGAAATCCGAGCTCCTTGTAGATCTGCTCGGTATCCGGATCTCCTGTCGAAGTAAACAACCTGAGTTTGCGGATATCGTCAGGTGTTCGGGCAGGTGTCTTGCTGAAGAACTGAACCCAACCCACGTCGGACCAGTTCAAGACGACAAATCCCTTGCTCTCGATGGCGCGCTCCAGCCTGGGTTCCAGTTGTTTACGGACGTGGTCGAGCTGTTCGTACGAATCGATCAACATCGGAATGTGCAGTGCATTGATCGACGGGTCCACCATTGACAGTCCGGCACCCGAGAGCGCGACAGCATTGAGAGTCGTCCCCTGACGCACGCTCCGGACCATTTCACTCTCGTCGCCCTGCCGCCCGCTGTGGTAGATCCTGACCGAAACGCTGCCTTTGGAGGCCTTCTCCATGTCCAGCTTCATTTTCGCGAGAACGTTGTACCAGACCGATCCTTCCGGCGCGACGGTTCCGAGCCGGATGACGTGCTCCTGCGCTCGGGCATATTCACTTATGGAGACCAGTAAAATACTGAGGGCGACGATCCGCATCACAAGCTTCATGGTTTTGCTCCGTAAGCAGAGGGATCGGGGGAGAGAATCAATTCGTCTTTGCGTTCCAGAAGCCAGCGTGCGCGGCGTTGCGCCGCCAGATTCATCAGACGATTTTCCGTATGAAGGTCAGGATCGATGGCCAGTGCTTCTTCGAGAAGTTTGGTGAAAGCCGCACTGTCCTGCTGTTGCACGGCCAGGGCTTCGGCAAACGTAACGTGGAGACTGGCGCTTCTGCCTTTCGAATAGGTCAGCGCCTGCCGGTAATGGTCCTGCATGATCTGAGCATTGACCTTTCCAGGCTTAGCGCTCTCGAGGACTATCGCGAATTCATGGAGAGCGCCATCACGCCAACTGGGGTCGAGTTCCAGCGCACGGTCGAGCAGAGCGCTGACTTCGGGCAGTCGTGCGATCATGGCAACGTCGTCGCGTGATGAAGAAATCGCGAGTCCGAGCCCTGCCGCCGTCCAATAGATCAAAGGAACTTCACTTTTTTTCAGTGCCGCGACGGCAGTGCCCGGCGCCCGAGTGAGTTCTGTGGAAAAACCGGGATGGTTTTGCTCGATCGCCCTCATGCCGTAATTGAAGCCGCGCAGGTACAGCCGACGGATCCGGGAACGCAGCTTCACTCCCTCATCGAAATCTGTCGCGGCGTCGACCCGAGGCTGAACATCGAGATAGGCGTAACTGACGAATCCCTGAGACGCGGTCAGCAGCAACCCTTTGTGAGATGGCGCCTCGGCCAGCAGGCTCTCAACCAGTTTCAGGCTGAAGGGCAGAGCTCCAGCAACGAGTTCAATGTCCTCATCGGATTCATAAACAGACCCCCCGGATGCGAGGGCATCTCCGATCTTGTTTATGGCCACGCGCCTGACGGAACAGCTGACAGTGCTAAACATCAACATGGCCAGAAGAATGAGCATTTCCGCGCGCATCGTAGACGCTACTTTAAGAGAAAACAGGAATTTGTCACACGGGAATAGCCGAACCTGGAAGAATTTATCGAGCGAGTCTCGACATCAGGAAGCGGATCTCTTCATCGATTTCTTCGGGTTCTGTTACGGTTTCCGCGATCTCCGCACGAAGAAGGGCACGATACCGCCGACGCATGCGAAGAACGGACATACGCAGGGCGCCCGCGGAAACTCCTATCCGAGCCGCGACCTGCTCGTAGCGCTGATCTTCCGAGTCATTGTTGAGAAACGTCTCCAGCGCTGCGTACAGATCCTGTTTGCCGGCATCGACGTATTCCTTCCTCAACAAGCCGATGACACGCCCCAGAAGCGATACCGCCCAGCGTCGCTCGAACAGGGTCTCCGGTGTGACATCGTCGGCTGCTGCCGGCATATACCAGCGCTCCGCCTCAATAGCATCGAATGAAACCGGGGCCTGCCCGCCACCACGCTTCAAGGCACGGTCGCGATCGGACTCATTGGAGAGAAAATGCTTCACCGAGGCCAGCAGGAATGATCGAAAGCGGCCCCGGGTACGATCCGCGTCTTTAAGGTAGTTTTTCTCGATCAACCTCGCGAAGAATTCCTGCGTGAGGTCCTGAGCCTTGTCGGAATCGTAGCCACTGTAGCGGATAAATACATAGACGGGATTCCAGTAAGCCTCGCACAGAGACGTCAGTGCTGCTCTGGCGTCGTTGGGACTGGAAGCGGCAGCCAGCACGAGACTCCAGGATGTTGTCTGAAAACGAGCGCGTCCACCCATCTTATGGCGGACTCACTGTACCACGCCGGCACAGTTGCCCTTTCGATAAGCTTCTCATTCCAAACATTCGCCAGGTGTTTGTGACAACGCGGGGAAATTGCTTCATTGACCTGCACGAATCGATTGCTTGACCGCAAACACCCAAACAGAGGCGCAAATGAAGACATTACTCAACTCAAGAATCAGCCGGCAGGTTATCGCTACGATCCTTCTCACTCTAACTATTCTGACATCCGCAGCGGGGGCTCAAGAACCCTCGGATACGCGTAAACGGGGAATCGATGTGGCCACTGTGAATCTGTATGTCGGAACGGACTTCGGCCCCGTCCTTGCCCTGGATCCGACCACCGATCCCGACTTCATATCCAAACTCCTGGCCGGCGTGGCAGCGATCTATTCGCGGATCCATCAATCGAAGTTTGAAACGCGCGCGGACGCCCTGGCCCGGGAGATCGTGAAGCGTGGGCCGGACCTGGTCGCTCTCCAGGAGGTCACCCTGCTTCGCAGGCAAAGGCACGGCGATTTTTTTTCGGGAAACCCTGTCCAGGCGACGGGGCCGGATCTGGACTATCTGGCGACTCTGCTGGAGGCGCTCGAGCGTAACGGTGGTCACTACGTCGTGGTCAGTGAAATTCAGGAAGTCGACGTGGAATTGCCGCTCCTTACGGAATCGGGTGAGCTTGACGACGTCCGGCTGACGGATCGCGACGTCATCTTGGCGCGTACCGATCTTCCGCCCGGACACCTCCGTACTTTTAATGAACAGTCCGGAAACTTTTCAGTGCTGCTTCCTTTGCCGCTCGGAGTTCCTGTTTTGCGGGGTTGGTGTTCCATCGATGTTCAGGTACGAGGCCGGCAATTCCGCTTTATCAATACTCATCTGGAAGATCGCTTCCCGGTACCTGATTTCCAACTGGCTCAGGCTTACGAACTCTGGAAAGGCCCTGCAAGCACATCGCTACCGGTAATTCTCGCCGGAGACTTCAACTCCGATGCCAATGGCAACTATAGTCCTGAAACCTATGCGCTCTTGACCGCACAGGCAGGTTTGCGTGACCTGTGGGGCGAAGTCGGTGGCCAGTCTCCGGGACTTACCTGGGGGCATGATTCGCTGCTGCAGGATCCGAAGGTCCTGTTTGACTTTCGACTCGACTGGGTCCTCTTCCGCGGCCACTTTGAACCGTCAGATGCAGTTGTTGTGGATTCCATGATCGGGACGTCTGCACCCTTGTGGTTTTCCGATCATGCTGCGGTATTCGGAACCTTCGCGATTCCCTAAAAGGTGCCTGGCATCCCGCCGCACATCTCTCCCGCCGCTGCGTGAACGTCAAAGCAGCGGCGGGTGACCAGTTCGAGAATCACCTGGCAGCGTGCGCCGCGCTTGAATCGATCTTGCGGATTGCGTGCTTCAAGGCGTGCATTTCGCGTCGAACCTGGTGGAGCTTGTTGTGATCGTGTTGGGTAAGGAATCGGTCGCGTTCGGTCTTCAGCTCAAGCAGCCTGTGCTTCAGATCGGACTTGGTGTGAACGATTTTCTCGCCGAAATTGATGTGGGGTTTTTCAATCCCCAGAACGTGCGCAAGTTCATCCATCAATTGGGTCTTGTTTTTTCCGTGTACGCTTTCGATTTGAGGAAATTTCAGTGCTTCCTCGCGCAGCTTCACGATAGTCATCTTCTCCAGCTCTTTCCATTCCATAAACATCCCTCCGGAGCAAAATGCGTTCGGACTTATTGTGATTTGCGTCACGCTATCACGAAGAGCTACAGAAAATTACGGAAACTTGCCTGATGCCGGAACCTGGCCATAGAGCCAGTAAGGCCAGGTGGGACCGACGCATTGTACAAAAACTTTGCAACCATTGGACATTGGCATGATTCGCTCAGACGACGGGAATCCGTACTATCTGGGGGAACTAAAGTCCGATTGCTCGCGTCTTAATGAGACGTATTCTTGCGAGCAGCTCTCGCGACCACCGGAAGAGGTCCAATTGGCGGCTTCATACTTCATTGCCCTTGCGGTGTCCGTGTATCTGCCCGTTGCTCAAGAGCAGACCGGCTTCTCGACCCGCAATCCACTGGATGAGATCCGGGACGAACTGGTGATGGTTCTCTCCGACGCGCAGGTTCCATTTACGGACGATCAAAGCCACTCCATCGCTCTCGTCCTGGAGGAATCTCGCCGAGCTTCGGAATCACTCTTCGGCGAAGTGATGGACTTCAGCAATGGACCTCCACAGGGCGAACGACTGGACCGGGCGCGCGCGGGCATCAGGTGGATGAATGAGGATTTCAGCAAACGCGTTCGGAACTCTCTGACCGCCGAGCAACTTAAAGCGTGGGACCAGCACCTGGCGATGAAAGCGGCCGAGACGGAGATCACTCCCACAAAGGAAGGCACTGCAGGAACGAAGGAGCAGGTTCAGCAAATCCGCATCAACAACAACCCGTTCACGACAGAAAACCAATACATGGGAATCGGCAGTACGGGCAGCTATGGCTTTTCCAACGGGGGAGGTGTCAGCACCGAGCTCTTCCAGCGCGGCGGCACGGGCGCCTACCACGGTTCCTACGAATTCCGTTTTCGCGACGAATCTCTAAACGCACGTAACGCATACTCGCCGACACGGCCGCCGTACCAGCAGCGCAATTTCAATTTCAATACAAGTGGGCCCATCATTCGTGATCGGCTCACGGCCAGCTTCGGGGCCAGCCAGACGGAATCCGAGAATGTCGGCACCATTCAGGCGGAAACTCTCGACGGCCCCTACACGCTCGGGTTTACGCGGCCGGAAGTTTTCCGAATCGTGACGGCAAACGGGACGTATCAGCTTCGCTCCAAACAGCAATTGCTTTTCAGTTTCAACTACAACATGGATCGGAGCAAACGCCAGGGCATCGGAGGATTCACACTTCCCAGCCGGGCTTTCGACTACAAGAACGGATTCACAAATGGCTCAATCCGTCATGTGTGGTTCAAGTCCGAACGGTTCGTGCAGGACATCTCTTACAACTTCAGCTTTGGGCACGAAGATCTACTGCCGGTGACGAACGTTCCCTCCATCGATGTGCTTGGAGCATTCAACGACGGCGGTTATTCGGAACGAAATCTATGGCGCGGCAGAACGCACAATGTTCGGACACTGTGGATTTTCACCGGAAACCGCTGGACGACGCGGGCCGGCGGCAGTTTTTACACAACAATTCCGGAGCAAACCTACGAGAGCAACTTTCTCGGTAACTTTCAGTTCTCCAGCCTCGACGCGTACCGTCTCGGCGAGCCCACGACCTATCGTGTGACGAAAGGAAATCCATATCTAAAGATCACGCACCGCGAATACAGCATGTTTTTGCAGAACGACTACAAGTACTCCAACCGGCTGACCTTGTATTTGGGAATTCGATACGAAGGGCAGAATGATCTGGACGATCACAACAACTTCGACCCTCGAGTCGGCTTCGCCTACGCGCTGGGCAAATCCACTGTGTTGCGCGGGGGCGGCGGCTTATTCCATCGTCGACTGGATAACTGGGTCATCCGCGAAATGTTGAGACTGGACGGCACACGTCAGCAAGAGATCGTGATCAGCAATCCGTCCTACCCCGATCCTTTCACTTCAGGCAATGTGACCGTGGTCCCGCCCGCCTCTCGTCGAGTGTTCGACAAGACAATGGCGGCACCTGATTACGTCAACCTCGCTTTCTCTATAGAGCGTAGTTTGCCTCGGAATCTTTTCGTCACCGTATCCTACGACCTGCAACGCGGTGGAAGGCTACTTCGCATTCGCGATCTTAACGCTCCGTTGCCGGGGACCCCGGCGGATGCGAACGGAAGTATTCCCAGGCCCGATCCTTCGCAGGGGCAGGTCTGGCAGTTGGAATCCTCAGGGCTCTCGAAGTGGCATGCTTTCCGCGGCACTATGCGGCAACGGTTCAGCATCTTCAGCCTGAATGCAACGTACACATACCAGCTGAATACTGGAGACGAGTCCTGGAACGGCCCGTTTGCAACACCATCGAACAGTTATAACCTCAAGGCCGATTGGGCCAGCGTGACGCGACATCAGTTCAGCGGTAGCGTGAATTCAAAATTGCCCATGGGGATATACCTGACTGCGAGTCTCTCCATCAACAATGGCAATCCCTACAGCATCACAACAGGGAAAGACGACAATGGAGACGGCGTCACGAATGACCGGCCTGCCGGTGTACCGCGGCTGAGCAGGATCGGTCCGATGTACAAGAACGTGAGCTTCAATCTCTCCAAGGCGTTCAAAATCCGTGGCAAAAAGAACGACGCGTCCAGCCTGAACGTCTTTGCGAACGTCAACAATGCCTTCAACATCGTTAATCGCGGCACACCGAGCGGAGTCCTGACGTCTTCATTCTTTAGAAAGTCGACGAGCGCGTCCAATCCACGCGAGATCGAAGTAGGAATGCGGTATCAGTTCTGAAGCACGGAGAAGTTGCTCACGTCTTGCCTCTGCGCACGTCCGTCGGTAAGCTGCAGCGCAAACTCGAAGACGACCCAGGAGAAAAAGTGGGTATGAGTATGGACGAGACCCTGTGACTGCTTCGAATTCCTTTAACGAGCCTGTCGACTGGACATCGATCGAGCAACTCTGCGATCACTATCTCGGGGGGCGACCGGCTCCGGCAGTTCTTCAAATACTGAACCCTCTAGCCGCAGAGCGCGGTGAGGTGAGGGACTTTGTGCGTCGTGCCTTACGACTGATGGGTGCGAGCGGCTTGGAAGTTCGCGACTTTTCACCGCTGACGGCGTTCGCGCTGGCTATGGCGAAAACATTCCTTCCCGGCGCCTGGGGTGGAAGAATTCCGCCGATCACGGCGCCAAACCGTCACAAGAGGATCGATGACTACATTGCCGCGAACCCGTGGAGTACGCGCGGGCCAGGTACGGTGATGATCGATTTAGGTTGCGGATTCCCTCCGACGACTGCTGTCGAAACCGCGCAGCGATTCCGGGACTGGCAGATTGTCGGCGCTGATCCTTCCTTTGATCCCTATCTGCTCTATGACCGCGACCAGTCCTACGCGTGCATCGACCAGAACGGTCAAGTGCGCTACTTTCAGTTGCTGCCTGGCGCTAACGTCAAAGAGCTCGAGGATTTTGCACGCATTCGAGAACGAATCCCAGCTTTGCTTGCGCAGTTGTTTCCCAAGCTTCCCCTGGACAATGGTGGGACCTGCACCGCGGAAGCGGAGGGTTCACGGCTTATCCGCAACCCTCACAAGCAATATGAAACCGGCAACCTCAAAATGATCGAGGCCGGAGTCGGCTCTAGCGCCTTGCCTATGGCCGACGTGATTCGCTGCTTCAACGTTCTGATGTACTACGACACAAGTTTCCTTCGCGAATTTGAAAGATGGACAGCATCGCAATTGCGTGACGGAGGGCTGGTGGTTGCTGGCGGAAACTCACCGAATGGGTCGGAATCGTATTATGGCGTCTATCGGCGTCAAGACGGCGAGCTGGTCGAGAAAGAGTTCGCTTTCAGCGTCGACTTAGTCCGCACGGTGGGTCTGCTGCCGTTCTTCACGATGCAGGAAGACAATGCCCAGACCCTGCGCGTTGCGCGCCTGGTTCGGCGTATTCGATCGGATTCCGTATTCCGCTTGCGGTTCGATGAGCGGATGGACCAGCTCTTGAAGGAAACCGCACTGCTGATCCGGGACGCCGACGGTTGTTTAGCATCTCCGCCCGTGCGGATGCCCTTCGATAAGATGTCGCAAGTGCTCTCGACGCTCGGTGATCAACTGGACCGCGACGGCTTTACTCAAGGCGCGGCTGAAGCGCTAAGCCGGCAGGGTATTCGAGCCTGGCGGAATCCGGTGGGGCATATCGCGGTAGATCCTTCGGGACTGTGAAGGACTCATCAGTTCTCCGGACGTTTCTGAAGAAGACGTTGGACGAAAGCCTTGAGCGACGATGCCACGTCCTCGGGGAGCGTCGACGCTGTCGCTTCGCGCAGAATGCGCGGCGTCGAGCGATAGGACGCGACAAACGCGGCACAGCGGACACACCCGGCCACATGCGCCTCGAGTTCGGCATTCACATTGGCAGGCAGCACGCCCTCCAGATAGTCCATCAGCAATTCGACGCCGGAGGCACACACGATCTCTTTCATGATTTCACCCCCACGAGATCGCTGAGATATCCGCGTAACATCAGCCGCGCGCGGTGCACGCGCTGCCTTACGGCTGACGGTTCGATCTCGAGCGCTTGCGCCACATCCGCCGTGGACATCTCCTCGAGATCTTTGAGCACGAACGCGTCGCGATAGATGTCGGGCATACGGGCGAGTACCTCGCGAGCCCTGTCCGCCAGGACCTGCCGATCCAGAAGCTCGTCGGCTCGCGAGACCACCTGCAGCTCTGCCGGCGTCGCCACGTGTTTTCCCTGATCATCGAACCGAGGGAGGAACGCATCGAGCGGCTCGGATGGCCGTCGAGCGCTCGCACGGCGATGCATCAGGGCCGCGTTCGTCGCGATGCTATAGAGCCAAGTGGCGAACCGGGATTCGCCACGAAATGACGTGAGGTGACGATGCACTTGCAGAAATGTTTCCTGCAGCACGTCTGGCGCATCGGTCTCCGTCGTGAGCCGGCACGCCAGACGAAAGATGCGGGCCTGAAACCGTCCGACAATCGCTTCGAAGGCGGAGTCATCTCCCGCCGCAGCTCGCGCCGCGAGTAGCTCGTCGTTCGGTTCAGACGTGGGGACATTCCTGCTCACGACACTTACGGGTGTTTGATCGCCGCCCTGACCTGAGCAGCCAACTCCGGCGATACCTCCGTAATCTTATGATCATGAGCGGCGTGAGCCGCCACTTTCTTCATCAATTCCTCCTCGGTCGTCGCGCTTGCGGTGAACGGACAGTCGGGCACGATCGAGGCGCAGGCAATATGCATCGCTTCTTTACTCTCCGACATTTTGATTCTCCTTTTCGAAAAATGTTCGCCTGCCTCTTGAGATGCTGCCGCACGCTTTTTTGTGACAGGCCGCGGCGGTGTCACGCCGGGGGGCTTTGCGGCATCTCAGGAGTATGCATGTCGAAGGGCTCTGGCGTTACCCGGTGAAGTCGCTGGCAGGTGAACCGATATCAACAGCAGTGATTGGCCCAAATGGTATTCCGGGGGACCGCATCGTGCGGGTGCGTGGACCGGAAGGTGTGCGTACGTCTCGCCGGCACTATCGGCTCCTCGGCTTACGCGGGACGCTGGATTCTGCCGGCCGTCCACGTATTAACGGTTATGCGTGGAACAGCCCTGAGGCTCTGGCGCTGGTCAAAGACGCTGCCGGCTCAGACGCGTGGCTCGAAGCGTGGGATGGCGTGGATCGCTTCGATATCCTCCCGCTCCTTGTCGCCACCGATGGCGCAGTTGCCGCTTTCGGACGCGATGTCCGCCGTCTCCGCCCGAACATCGTTATCGCAGGCGTTGACGGATTGGCTGAACGTGACTGGCCGGGTTCGCGCCTGTATATCGGGAATGCAGTCGTCCGGTTGGATTCGCTCCGTGGACGCTGTCACATGACGACCGTTGACCCCGACAACCTCGAAGTCGATCCCGGCGTGCTGCGCGACATCGTTCAGAGATTCGGTGGCAAGCTCGCGCTGAACGCCGATGTCGAGCGCGCCGGAATCATCCGGATCAAGGATCCTGTAACCCGCGTTTCCTTGAGTTCCGAGACCTCCTCCGATGGTGCAAACGATGACCCGTACTGCTAATCCCGGACGTCAACCCGATTCTTGACCAGGGCTAGCCGAAAGCGTTCATTACGGCGCATAATGACGGCGTTCCGCTCTCCGATCCAGATTTCAATGTAGGGGGCGAAGATGGATGACCTCGCAGATACCCAGGAGCTTTTCAAGCCCCAGGCGGCCAAAAGGCCCGAGCAAGATAACGAAGTCGCATCTGCACAAGTGCAGGTCGACGTCGCAGCGCTGACACATCGTGGAAAGGTGCGCCCAAAAAATGAGGATCAGTTTCTCGTCGGTCGAATTGACCGTGACCTCGAGGTGTTGCTAACCAGTCTTGGTGAAGATCAAATATCGCAGCACTCACGTGAAACCGGCTACGGAATGATTGTCGCTGACGGCATGGGAGGTGAGAAGGGGGGTGAAGTGGCCAGCCGCCTTGCGATCAAGACTCTTCTGGAACTCGTCATTCAGACACCGGATTGGCTGATGAGGATTGATGACGAGCTGGCCGAAGAATTGATCAGAAGAACAAAGGACCGTTACCACCAAGTGGACGAGGCAATTCGCGACGAGGCCGAGTCGAATCCAGCACTAGCCCGAATGGGAACGACTCTAACCGTGACCGTCAGCCTTGCGGCAGACTTGTTTGTAATTCACGTTGGTGACTCTCGCGCCTATCTGCTTCGCAACGGGCAATTGCGGCAACTCACTCGAGACCAGACTGTCGTTCAATCATTGGTGGACGCCGGAGCGCTCAGCCGTCAAGAGGCGGCAACTCATAAAATGCGCCATGTGTTGACCCAGGCGCTTGGAGGGCACGCAGGTAACCTTAAAATCGAAGTTCAACGGCTAAAACTCAAGGATGGTGATTGTTTGTTCTTGTGCACGGATGGCCTTACCGAAATGGTCCCCGACAATGAGATTTCTGCCGTACTTGCCAGCTCAGGCAAAGCCGAGCAGCATTGTCAGGCTCTGTTGGACAAGGCGCTGGACGCTGGGGGCAAGGACAACATTACCGTCGTGGTAGCACATTACTCGTTATAGCCGGTTCCGCGTTTCGTCTTGAGCGCGAGATCCGCACTCACGGCCGCAACGCGTTCTCCGCCTCGAGAGCTTCGGTGCTGGCGCCGAGTCGAATGAGCTCTGCGGCAAGGAAACGTTGCGGAGTACTCATTTGTTCGCGCACTTCGACCACGCGTCGAGCCTGGTCCGGCTTGTCGGTGATCAATCCATCAACACCACGGCTCAGGGCAACAAACATCCAAGCCGGATCGTTGACCGTCCAGACGTAAACGTCCTGTCCGGCGCTGTGCGCCTGACGGACGAAACGGCGCGTCGCCATTCGCGCCTCCACGGCCAGGAAATCGGCTTTCAGTTCGGTCAGATCCCCGATGGACTTGGCCACCAGCAATCCGACGCGCCAGGCAGGACGCAGTTCCTTCAGCTTGCGAGCCATTCCGTGATCGAGTGACATGAATATGCAGTCATTCTGCATACCGGCCGCTTCGACAACATCGATGACTCTTTGTTCCAACTGCTGGTTGTGTCCGTACGACTTCAGTTCGACGACGACGCGGCAACGTCCCTTGCAGACCGCCAGCGCTTCCGCCAGCGTAGGAACGCGTTCGGACGCAAACCTGCGATCTTTGTAGCTCCCGATATCGATGGAGCGCAAGGTCGCTGCGTCGCCTTCCCAAATCTTTGTGGGCTCCTGAGCGACTTTCATGAGGTCGCTGTCGTGTGCCACCAGGACCTGACCGTCCGCCGATTCCTGCACGTCCAATTCGATGAAATCGGTCTTCTGATCGGCGGCCAGTCGAAATGCCGCAAGCGTGTTCTCCGGTGCAGTCAAAGAGGAGCCGCGATGCGCGATGATCAGTACCGGCCTTTGATTTCGATTGACCAGGAACGCGACAAGGGACAGTCCAACAGCGGCGAGTAGTCCCAACGCGACGATTGCCCTCACGGTACGCCTCGAAAGTCGCTTCGCTTCATAGGCTAAATAGGGCGCCAGGATCGCCGCAGTTGCCTGGACCTTGCCGACAGTCCTATAGAGCTGTGTGATGATCAGCGCAAACATGGAGGCGTTTACGACCCCTACCACGAGGGCCAGCACAACGCTCCCAATGGTTAGCACGGCCACAAACAATAACAAGGAGGCTATGGACCCGGCCAATCGCGGCGCGATCGTGAGGCCCACGAAATTCACGAACCACGTTGTCGCTGCAAAGAGCGCGATGGACACGATCGCCCACGCGGCAAGTGTCGCGATAATTAGCGAATGCGATCCGCTCGTGCGTCGCGCGCTTTCGCCAAGCGCATGCCGCGGGTGAACATTTTCGAACAGCAGCAACGGCATCGCTAGTGCCCAGCGGGCCGCCGTTCGTGCCACGGCGGCGATGATACCGGCGGCGATGATTACGACAATTGCAGCGGCAATCCAGAACTCTGACGGGCGTCGCGCGAGGTAGAAGTTGATGTCGTGCTCCCGGAGCAGCGCCAGATACGTGAGTCCAGCGACGAGGAGAAAGGGGATTGCGCCCGCCATCAGACGCAACACCATGTGCGCGCTCATTCGCAACACGTTCGGCGCGCGTGCGGCGCCAAATCGCAGGGCGGCTCTGGGGCTGAGAATCTTGCCGTTCGTGCTTCCGAAGCCAATCGCCATCAGGCATGCGGTTTCCAGCGCAGAAATGGCCACGATCAGCGATGTACCCAGAATCAACGAGGCGATTCCCGCCGTGGTCGTCAGAAAGAACAATGGAATCTCAACATCGGCGATGACACGGTCCGGTGTTCCCGAACGCAGCCAGTACAATAGCAATGTGACCGCCGGAGTCAGCGCCGCGAAAGCAATCGCCTTGTAGGCGAGATCCGTAATGGTGAGACTGCGCCACATCCGTTTGAGATCGGCGGTAGCATTTCGCAAAATCGAACCTATGGATTCGCGCATTGTTTTCCGAATTAGGGACGGACTACTCAACCCCCAAACTCCTGCGGCAAATTATCGATGTCCACGCAATTATTCCAGGAGTTTTGGGGTTGAGTAGTCCGTCCCCTAATCCTGGTCCGCCCTATTCCGACCCAAATACGCGTTTCTCTAAATACACAGTTCACTGGATTTTGGGAGCGTGACGGCTGTACTACCTTCGTCGTTTTGTGCAAACGACCTGCCGAGGTTTCTATACAACAACGAATGCTTCGGATCGCCGCCGATTTAGAGGCCGATCAGAGGAGGATCTGATGAGAAGGCTGTTCCAGCGATTGCTGGTGATCTTGGTTCCAGCTATTTTTCTGTTAGTCGTGCATTCCGCCGCAGCACAAGACGTCGAGCCGCTTGTCACCCCTCCACCCAACGTGGTGCTGCCAAACTCGAATGGTGTTCCCGTGGGTCCCTTCGGCGGTCTCGAAGGAGGCGCCTATGTGGCGCGGGTAGACGATCCTTCTGCTGCGTGGTTCAATCCCGCCGGACTATCTCGGGCCAAGACGGCACAGATCACCGGCAGCGCGGGTCTTTACCAGTTCACGAGCGTTTCTCCATCGTCGTTACCCAATTCTGGCGGGGCTTTGGACCAGATTCCGAATCTCGTTGGGTATTCGATGAACGTGTCTAAAGATTGCACGGGGGGCTTTGCGCTTGTTACGAACAACTACTGGAACCAGGAAACGGACTCTGAGTTGATATTCGGAAATGCCGCCTCCGGCGAGCGCTTTGGGTACTCCGCAGACTCGAGGTTTACCAGAAGGAATTTGAATCTGAGTGGCGGGTGCCAGAACGGGCGATGGCGATACGGAGCGGGTGTTGTGTTCTCGGTGACGAGTCTGCGACTCGTGGACACCATCAGTGATCGCGTCAGCAGTGGGACCGGCCTGCGCACTCTGCTTGTCACTTCCAGAAAGACCGGCAGCTCACTGCAGTTGCGGCCTACCTTCGGCGTTCAATACGATCCGTCGTCCGGTTGGCACCTTGGCATGGTAATTCGCACGCCTGCGGGGAACCTTCATCGAAGTGGGCAATATTCCGCTGATGGTACGTTAAGCGCTGGATCCGCTTCCGCGGGACTCTCAGTCTTCGACAATGAAGCCGAGTTTAACTACAAGGTGCCGTGGGAATTTCAAGCCGGCGCCGCGTATATCCGGAATCGCTTCGAGGCCGAGGTCGATGTCCAGCAGTTTACCGGCTTACCGTCGTATACGCTGCTGGGAAGCAACAATCCTCTCACCATCTACCGCGATAACGGACAGGGTGGCCCTCCCACTGTCGAGACACGTCCATTTGCCGGTCTTTCGTCGGCAGCTCGTCCCGTCACCAATGTTGCGGTAGGCGGCCATTATCAGTTGTCGAAAGACCATTCGTACAAGATTCACGCCGGCTTTGCGAGCGACAACTCACCTGTCCAATCCAGCGATCAGATTTTCGACCAGGTGGATCTGAATTCATGGACGATTGGCATGAGCGGCAAAGCTGCGAAGCTGCAGTTCGCTGCAGGGCTCAACATTCGGAGGGGCGAGTCTGGAGACATCCATGTTCGCGACTTGCTCAACGGAGACCCGTTGCTGACATCCATCAAGATCAAGACAACGGGACTGATCTATTCGCTGTCGTATGAGTTTTGAGTCGTGAGTTTTGAATTCAAAACTAATTCGGCAGCGGCACTTCCGGGCTGTCCTGTTGGCGCGCCTGTCTGAACGACGGGGCGGGAGCTGCGGTGCGAACCTGTTCCAGCCAGAAGACGCCGTCATAAACAGAGCTGTTGCCTCGGGTGGAAACGAAGTCGATATCGCCGTCGCCGTCCATATCGCGCGGAACAAACTGGTCGAACATTCCCCGTCTGCGACGGGAGATGTCGTGGCGCGTCCACTCTCCTTGCGAAGTCTGCGGACTGCCCGGATTTTGGAACCAGGCCAGACGTCCGGAGACGGCGGTCGGCGTCAGATTCGTATCGGCGTCTCTGGCTCCGCCGCTGTATCCGCCGGTCATGACGTCGATCAACCCGTCCCCATTGATATCGGCGATGGCGATACCCACGACCTCGTCAGGTGCATAGTCTCCAATTGGGTGGAGCTGCCACGTTCCATCGGGCGTGGCCGGTTGCTCCAGCCACACAACGGAGCGGCCCACCAGACGCGTGAATTCCCACGTCACGATGTCGAGTCTTCCATCGCCGCTCAAATCCACGAACTCCATGTTGAAACCGCTGACCAGGGCGTTGTTGTCATTTCTGTGGTTGACCGGCCTGCTATTGCCGGTAATCGAAGTGCCTGAGATCTTAAACGGCCGTTCACGGAATAGCTGTGGCGCGCTCGCGCCCATGTTCTCAAAGAAAATAATCCGCGTTTCGGCAACGGATCCACCGAGGATGTCGAGGTCTCCGTCTCCATCCAGATCCACGGGTTGGGAATTAATCGGCCACACGACTTTGGCCAGTTCATGTTCGACCCAGGATTTACCCTCGAGGGGAGGACCCGTGATTTTGAACCAGGAAATTGCCGTAGGCGGCTGAGTGGTACGGGGTCCTTGTGCGCCTTTGTTGGGGGAGACAACTTCTGGTTTTCCGTCGCCGTCAAGATCGACGGCAAAGACGCGGATAAAGGAGCCCCGATTGTTCGCGACGGGCGGTATGACACGCTCCCATGTTTTTGTGCGGATATCGCGCCCTGGATTCTGGAAGTAAATCAGGTGCGCCAGTTCGCATGCGCCCACCACGTCGAGATATCCGTCACCGTTGATATCGGCGATGGCCACATCCTCGGCTGCGGCAGCATCTTTTCCGCTGGCGAGCGTTGTGAGAACCCATCGGTCGGGATTGCCCGTTCCGAATGCGATGCGGATGTAGCCGTTGAGCGCACCGTCGTATTGCGTGTCCGCCTCATGAACCGAAACGACGTCAAGATAACCGTCCTTGTCGAGGTCCGCCATTTTGAGCCCATCCCCTCCACGAATGGCAACGCCGCCCAGGGCTTCATCGTCGATGATGTGCTCGCGCCAGGAGATGAACTCGCCGCTCGCGGCGCGGGCTTTGGTCTGAGTTGCCGCGACGGTCAGCGGCTCTGCGTTCTGGGCGGAGTTTTCACGCTGGATGGAGAAAGCGATTCCAGCGGCAACGATCAAGCCGGTAATGAGCATTCCAAGAGTTCGCATGCGCCTCCTCGTTGAGGCATTACTTGTACTGCCGCTGTCCTGGCGGGTCAATGCTGTTCACTCCGAAGTTGACATTCCCTCGAGGGTTGAGGACATTGTCGGAGCGAAAAGGAGATTCTCATTGGACTCATCCAGGCTTCCCTCAAGGCGTTCCGTTCTTCAGACAATTGCGGTTGCCGCGGGTGCGGCTACATTCGAACCGCTGTTGCGCGCACAAGGGCCGCGCGCCTCAGATCCGCTGGTCGCTCGCATTCAGGCCGATCTCGAGAAACATGCCAGCCTTGGAATCAAACGTTCGGCGACTCCGGGAGATCTTGCCACGGCGGAATGGATAACCCAGCGCCTGAAAACGGCCGGTTACAAAGTGTCTGCGCACGATTTTCCAGCGCCGTTTTTGGTGGAGCGTTCCGTTCGCCTGTCGACTGAAGGCCTGTCGCTTAACCTCTATCCGCAGACGCCGGCAGCAACCACAGGCCCTAAGGGAGTCACCGGGCGTCTGGCGCTCATCCGCAACACGGCCGACGCTGCGAACACCAGAGGAAAGATCGCTCTCCTGGTTCTGAATTCTGCACGGCACGCGGCACTTGGAAAAGGCAACGGCGGCATCGGCGGAACCATCCAGGCGGCAGCAACGGCTGGAGCGCTCGGAGTTGTCATCGTCACCACCGGTCCCAGCGGAGAGGCCATTCTTCTCAATGCCCCGGAGGATCGCGTGATGCCCGTACCTGTAGCCATCATGGCGCCCAGGGATTCAAAACCGTTTCAGGAGGCTGCGGACGCCGGCGCTGAGGCCACCTTTACGCTCGACGGAGACGCAATTCAACGCAACAGCACGAACGTTATCGGCAGGGTGGAGCGTGGTAGCCGATGGCTTGTGATCTCCACCCCACGTTCAGGATGGTTCGATTGCGTGGGCGAACGTGGGACTGGCACCGCAGTGTTCCTCGAACTCGCACAATGGGCCGTCGGTCGATTTCCGGACCATTCGATTCACCTCGTGAATGCCGGCGCGCACGAGTACTACTTCGCCGGATCGCACAAAGTCATGGACCTCGCGCCACCGCCACAGTCGACAGATCTTTGGACACACATAGGCGCGACGGTCGCGGCGCGCGATGCCGATGAATCCGGTCCGGTGCTGCGCCTGTTAGACGCTGCCGATCCTCAGCGCTCGCTTATGGCGACCCCGAACTTGAACACGGCTGTTGCAGAAGGATTCCGAGGTATCCGGGAATTGGAGCGCGCGCAACCCGTGCGCGCCGACGCCGGTGAACTTTCGGTTTTCACCGATCGCGGCTACTCGCGATGTTTTGCCGTACTCGGACTGCATCGCTGGCTTCATACGATCAAAGATACGCTGGAGTGCGTGGATGCCCGGCTCGTGACCCCAGTGCTCGAAGGCCATAAGCGAACCATGGAACGTGCCATCGCCGAAGCGCGGATCTGAGGTAGCGCGCTACTGCTGCTTGATTTCGGTGACGCGGTTATCGATGAACTCTTTGACGGAAGGTTTTAATTTGACCGATCGTTCAAAGTATTTTTCGGCCTCGACGGCGTTTCCCTGCTGCAATCGAATGAGACCTAGATTGGTAAAAGCTTCCGGATGGGCAGGATCGAGTTTAGTGGCGCGAGTGAAATCGGCGATGGCGCCGTTCACATCGCCTTTCCCCAGCTTTGCAATCCCTCGATTGTTATAAGCCATCGCATAATCGGGGTCGAGTTCCAGCGTGCGGTCAAAGTCTGCCACCGCGGCGTCAAAGTCGCCTTGATTGAGACGTAGATTTCCACGATTGTAAGAAACGCTGGTCAACGCAGGGTTGAGGGAGAGAGCGGATTGCCAGTCCGAGAGAGCCTTTTCCACGTTCTGCTGGAGGCTGTAGACATATCCGCGATTCGCGAAAGCTTCCGCGCAACCCGGCACAATCTGCACGGTTTTTGTGAAGTCGGCGATGGCCAGCGCCAGGTCTCCCTGCTCCTGGCGGGCCAGACCGCGCCGAAAATACGCCAGACCGAAGTCCGGCTGATAGTCCAGCGCCACCGTATATGCGCCAATGGCGAGTTTGAATTCTCTATTGCGCGCGAACTTATCCCCCATGTCAACATAGGAGGCGGCGGTGGCGGAAGGTGATTGTGATTGGGCCCGCAGTTCATGAGCCTGTGCCACGATGCAGAGTCCAAGAAATAAGCTACCGAAAAATGCTGGTTTACCCATCTCTCTTCCCTATCGGCAGTTTTTATCGCGTTTATGATCGAATTGATAGAGAGTTCATCGAAAATTCATAATTTTGTAACAATTGTGAAGTTATGACGCGGCAGACATAGCAGGCCCATGCGAATCGGCATAGACACAGGCGGGACGTTCACGGACTTCGTTGTGGTTCGCGACGGATGCATCGAAATCTTCAAGAAATTCTCCACACCTCGTGAACCGGAGGCCGCAATTCTTGACGGGCTGAAGGGATTGGAGCCGTCCGAGGTGATCCACGGCTCGACTGTTGCAACCAACGCATTACTCGAACGAAAGGGTGCGCGTGTTGCGCTGCTCACGACGGAGGGATTCGAGGACGTCCTGGCGATCGGGAGACAGAACCGCCGCGAGCTCTACAACATCTTTGTACGGCGCCCCGATCCTCTGGTTCCTGCGGAATTGCGGTTTGGTGTAAAGGAACGAACGCTCTACGACGGCTCCATTGAACGCAACCTCGACGTTGAGCATTTGGAAACCGTTGTTGCAGCGCTGCGACACGCGGGCATCGACGCAGCCGCGGTTTGTTTGTTGTTTTCGTTCGCCAACACCAGACACGAAGAAGCTATCGCGCAGGCCCTCACGCCGCTTGGCATTCCTGTGTCGTTGTCGTGCCGTGTTCTGGCGGAATATCGCGAATACGAGCGCACGTCCACAACGGTCATCAACGCCTACCTCGCTCCCCTTATGGGGAGTTATCTGAATCGGCTCGGCGGCCACCTGGGGAAAACACCCCTTCGCGTGATGCAGTCCAACGGCGGCGCCGTGCGCGCAAGAACCGCGGCGGACCTTCCGGTCCACACCATTGTTTCCGGCCCGGCCGGCGGCGTTGTCGGCGCTTTTCACGTGGCCTCAGCTTGCGGATACACCAACATCATCACGTTCGATATGGGAGGAACATCTACAGATGTTGCTCTCTGCGAAGGGAGCATTCGCGTCACCCACGAAGCCGAAATCGACGGATTGCCCGTCGGGATTCCCATCATCGACATCCACACTGTCGGCGCCGGCGGTGGCTCGATCGCCGAACTCGATGCTGGCGGCGCCCTCAAGGTTGGCCCTTCAAGCGCAGGCGCAGAACCTGGCCCGATGTGCTACGGCAAGGGCGGCGAGCGTCTCACAGTAACCGACGCCAATGTTCTTCTCGGACGCCTGCCCCCGAGATTTTTCCTCGGCGGGACAGTGCCCCTTGCGGTTGAGCGGATAGCCCCCGGTGCGAGTCGTATGCCATGGACCCGTCAATGGAAGTCTTTGCACGCGATTGCTCAGGGAATTGTCGACGTGGTCAATAACAACATGGAGCAGGCCATTCGGCTGATCTCTATCGAGCGAGGCCACGACCCGAGGGACTTCGCGCTCGTTTGTTTTGGCGGCGCCGGAGGATTGCATGCCGCAGATCTCGGACGAGCGCTGGGTATCCCGCGGATTGTCGTGCCTCCGCATCCGGGCGCTCTGTCCGCGCTCGGCTTGCTTCTGTCCGACGTTCGAAAGGACTACTCCAGGTCGATGTTGATCCCCGCAGAGGGCGCGGATTCGACGATTCGCCGCGAACTGGAAGCCTTGCACCGCGCCGGGCGTGCCGATTTGAAGGACGAAGGATTTGAAGGGAAGTCTGTTCACGTTCTGGACTCCATCGACCTGCGGTATCGCGGGCAGTCCTACGAACTGACGGTGCCCTTTGTGCGCGGGTTTATTTCGAAGTTTCATCGCTTACACGAGCGGCGTTATGGACATTCCGATGCCAATCGCTCCGTAGAGATTGTCAGCGTGAGATCGACGTTCTTTGGACGTGCTCCGAAGATGCGGTTTCCGAAAATGCGAAAAACGCGCGAAAAACCGCAGCCGCTAGACGTCATCAGCACCTGGTTTGAAGGAAAAGCACAGAAGACGGGCCTGTACGACAGGAATGCTTTGCGGCATGGTCATGTCGTCAGAGGGCCCGCCATTGTCGGAGAGTACAGCTCGACAACACTCGTGCCGCCGGGCTTTGTGTGTGTCGTGGATGCGTTCGGGAATCTGGTCCTGCGACTGGAGAATTAGGAGACATGAAACCCATTGATCCGGTACAACTCGAAATCTTCAAAAGTCTCTTCCATTCGATCGCCGAGGAAATGGGGGCGACTCTCAAGAGAACCGCTTTTTCCCCCAATATCAAAGAGCGCCGCGATTACTCCTGCGCTCTCTTCGACGCTACGGGAGACATGATTGCGCAAGGCGATCATATGCCTGTTCATCTGGGATCCATGCCGCTCTCCGTCAAAGCGGCTATCGAAGCGCGCGACATCAAGCCGGGTGACATGATCATGCTCAATGATCCGTATGCGGGAGGCACGCATCTCCCCGACATCACTCTCGTTTCCGGGGTATTCCAAAAAGGCACGTTGCGGTTTTACGTGGCCAGCCGCGCGCATCATTCCGACGTCGGGGGAATGTCGCCGGGATCGATGCCCATTGCAGAGGAAATCTATCAGGAGGGGCTTCGCATCCCGCCGGTAAAACTTGTTTCCGCGGGCAAGATAAACAAAGACGTCTGGGATCTGGTGCTTTACAACGTCCGCACGCCGCGCGAACGTGAAGGCGATCTCTCTGCGATGTTTGCTGCCAACAGAACGGGAGAGCGGCGGCTGATGGAAGTTGTGGCGAAGTATGGATGGCCATCCATCAGTCGCTCCGTAAGCGAGATCCTGAACTATTCCGAACGCATGACTCGACTCGCAATTCGATCCATTCCGCCGGGCGTTTACGGGGCTGAAGACGTTCTGGATGACGACGGTGTGCGCGACCGGCCAGTGCGAATCGCCGCCACGATTCGTATTCGTGGGGACAATGCCGTAGTCGACTTTTCCGGCTCGGATCCTCAGGTCCAGGGAAGTGTGAATTCGGTTTATGCCATCACGGCCTCAGCAGTGTTTTATGTCTTCCGCACTCTGGTGGAGGCGCCAATTCCATCGAATGCCGGTGGCATGCGTCCCATTCGGATCGTTGCGCCGCAAGGAACTATCGTGAACGCGCGGCCTCCCGCTGCGGTGTGTGGCGGGAACGTGGAGACGTCTCAGCGTATCGTCGATGTTCTATATCGTTGCCTTGCGCTCGCGTTACCGGATCGTATTCCCGCTGCCAGCCAGGGCACAATGAACAACCTCACGTTTGGGGGCGTCGATCCTCGTACCGGAGAGCCTGTTGCCTATTACGAAACGGTCTGCGGGGGAATGGGCGCGCGGCCGCACCTTGATGGCATCTCGGGCGTTCATACGCATATGACGAATTCGCTCAACACGCCTGTTGAAGCCTTTGAGCACAGTTATCCCAGCCGCATTCTTCGCTATTCGCTCCGCCGTAATTCGGGAGGCGCAGGACGAAATCGTGGGGGCGACGGTGTGATCCGGGAGATTCGGTTCCTCGCGAGGACCCAGGTCACGGTCCTTTCCGACCGTCGAATATTTCCGCCGCATGGCGAAAGTGGCGGAAGCGATGGCCTTGCAGGCCGTAACCTCATACGTCATACGGACGGGCGGATTGAGGACATGCCCGGTAAATTCACGGCGTGGCTCGATGCCGGCGACGTTCTCTCCATCGAAACACCCGGTGGCGGCGGGTGGGGCCGAGTCAGGTGAGTCTTCCCATTTTCGCGAAGAGAATTTGAAAATGGACGAGTCCGGGGATCTTAAAACCGAAATTACAAAATCTTAAATTGGACCACAACCACACGATCAGTCCGTCCAATCTACGATGTTGTAATTTCGGTTTTAAGATCCCCGGACTCGTCCATTTTCAAAATTCTCTTCGCGAACCCGCCGCTATCCGACTTCGCCGTCTCCTCAAGGCCGGCCTTGGTATCCGGTCCTGGCGCGGACGATATGGTTCGTTCGCGTTGTGACTTTGATCGTGTGAAAGCTGCCGTTATCGGGTGCAGACGGGTAGTACCCGAGCGTGTATTGGCCGCGCAGCTCTTCAGCGATGGTATTGAGGATCTTGTCGATCTCCGATGTGCCTTCATCAACGAACGTGTCTGCCAGAAGAAATGCCTGGCCGCCGCTGTTTGCAGCGAATTCGTTCATCACCGCCATGTTGACGCCAGTTACGGTATTGGACGTGGTGGTGCCTCGACGGGATCCGCTTCCCCGCGCATTCGAGATAGCAGAAGGGCCCCGTGATGCCGATGATGGTGTAGGCAGCGTGAACGGGATGTGTTCGTTAGGATCCGCGTACACCGTCTGCGAGGTCCCGAGTCCATAGACGAGAACCTCTGCGCCGCGAATCGTGCGGAGCAGTTCGTCACGTGTGGAGGCTTTGCTTCCTGAATCGATGCCGTCGGAGAGAATCAGGACCGCCCGCTTGTCGTGACGGCCTTTTTCCACCTTTTCGATGGCTTCTTTCAATCCGTCATAGAGGAGAGTGCCGCCGCCGACATTCAAAGACATCAGGGCCTTTGCGAGTTTTCTTCGATCGCTGGTGAAGTCCTGTTCGAGGTTGATGTTTCTCGCGAACGTCATAAGGAAAATGTCGTCATCTTCGTGGATGTTATGAAGAAAGCGTTCCACTGCCGCTGACGCTGCGCGCATTTTGCCGGCCATGCTCCCGCTGGTATCGAGAAGTATTCCTACGCTTACCGGGACGTTGCGATCTTGCGAGAAGTGCGTGATCTTCTGAGGTGTCCCGTCTTCCAGGACGGTGAAGTCGTCGACGGTAAGACCGGGAACAAACTTGCCGTCCTTATCGGTGACGGTTGCGACAACATTGACGAGCCTCACATCGACGCGCAGTGTTGTGGGTTCCTGCGCCGATAACGTCAACAACGCGGCCAGTATCGCGGTTGCGCCGGTGAGTGCGTATTTCATGACTGTCCGATCCCCGGAGTATAACGTTTTTCGTGCTAGCATGACGCCCTATGGTGACTGGAGATCTCTTTAGACAGGCAATGGGCAATTGGGGCACCGGCGTCACAATCGTGGCGACTTCCGGAACTGAAGGTAAGCCTTACGGGTTAACCGTCAGTTCCTTCACCTCGGTGTCACTGGATCCACCGCTGATCCTCGTCTGTCTCGATAACCGCATCAGCGGCCTGCAAGCCTTCAAGGACTCGGAAAAGTTCAGCGTCAGCGTCCTTGCGGAAGGTCAGGCGGATCTGTCGACTTTGTTCGCCAGGAAAGATACAGAGCGGCCCGCGGAACTGTATTTCACAGGAAAAACCGGAGTGCCGTTGATCCACGGGTCACTTGTCGCCATTGAGTGCAAGACTTATGCGATGTATCCCGGTGGAGATCACCAGATTCTTGTTGGCGAAGTGGAGGCCGTCGAGTTTGGCGCCGCCAAGGATGGTATCGGTCCGTTGCTTTACTTCCGCGGAAAATACGGCAAGCTCGAGGGTTAGGGAAAGACAGAGGGATCCTCATGGCCTGCCCCAATTCCCTAATTCCCGAATCGCGGGATTCCTGGATTGATTCGCGCCACGACTTCATACGCGATCGTGCCGATTTTTTCGGCAAGTTCTTCGGCGCGGATTTCGCCTTTCCCCTGACGACCGATCAAGACCACTTCGTCGTCGGGTTTCACATCCACATCCGTCACATCGATGGCAATCATGTTCATCATCACGCGTCCAATTACGGGAACTGCCTGTCCGCCGGCCAACACGCGGCCGCTGTTGGAGAGCTTTCGGTCATATCCGTCGTAGTAGCCCACCGGTAGGATTGCAATCTTCATCGGGTGGCTGGCCTGGTAGGTCAGACCATAGCCGACGAACTCACCCGGCTTAATCGTCTTGATCTGTGCGATGCGTGTTTTCCAGCTCAGCGCAGGATTAAGGGTGATACGCCGGCCGCGCTCGCGCGACGCAAGCTGTGTCTCACGCGAGGGCCAGATGCCATAGGTGCCGATACCCACACGGATCATGTTGAAGCCCGTCTCGGGATACAGGAGAGCACCGCTGGTTGCGGACGCATGGATCCACGATGGCCGTGCGCCTGCATCTTTCACGATTGTCAGCGCGCGACGGAACTCTTCGATCTGAAACTGTGCGAACGCGGGATCGAGTGTGTCTTCAATATTCGCGAAGTGCGTATAAACACCCTCGACTTCAAGATTGGAGAGAGCGAGCAGTTCCTTAACGAACGCGTCCAGGTTTCCGAGTGCCACGCCCTGTCGGTGCGTTCCCGTTTCCACTTTCACGTGGACTCGCGCTGTAGTTCCTCTGTCCTGTGCGAATTTTGAAAGGGCCGCAGCAACATCCTGTCTGTAGACCACCTGGCGAAACTCTCCTGAAAGGACGTAATCCAGCCGATCGATTTCTGTATGTCCAAGGATGGCGATGGGTTTTTCGATGCCGAGATCCCGAACGGCAAGTGCCTCTTCAAGATTGTTCACACCGAGCCAATCGGCGTGCTGTGCCGCAATGGGGGCCACGACGTCGATGCCGTGACCATAGGCGTTGGCCTTCACGACGGCCATTACCGCAGTTCCGGCGGTTACAACAGATCGAAAAGCATCAAGATTTCTTCCAATAGCAGAAGCGTCGATTTCAATCCAGGTCAGCATCGCAATATTCTATTCTAACGACGCGCATGAGTGTCTTGACCGAGATTTCAGGTCCGCCGGCTGATGCAACGGTAAGTGGCCGCTGGATTTTTGATCGGCTCCAGGAGTGGGCGAAACAGGGCCCCCAACGTCCTGCATTTGTTCTCGACCACGCCGATCGCCTTGAGGAATACACCTACGCCGATGTTCTTCGGTTCACGGATCGCATAGCGGCAGTCCTTGAGGCCCGAGGGATTCACCGTGGCGATCGCGTGGGCATCCTGATGGAGAATGTGCCTCACTGGGTTTTTGCCTTGCTCGGCATCCTGCGCATTGGTGGGGTCGCGGTGCCTCTTGCGCCCGCTCTTCCTGAAAATTCGGTACAGCGGTTATGCAGCCATGCAGAATGCCGCCTTGTCTTCAGCGATGCTCAGAATCTGGAGAAGGCGCGCAGTACCAAGGCCGACGTGATTCTGCTTCCCTCCGATGACATTCTTCAAAGCTCAGCGCCAGTGTCGGCCTTTCAGGCGCCCAAAGACGATGAAACCGCTTTGATCATTTACACGTCGGGAACGACGGGCGATCCCAAGGGCGTCGAGATCACCTTATTCAACCTCGCCCACGAAATCCGCGGCGTCGCAGAGTCGTTTGAACTTTCGCAGCAGCACAGGATTCTTTCCGTGTTGCCGTTCTCTCATGTACTGCCTCTGGTCGCGAATGGCATCGGTCCACTCTGCATTGGAGCGGCGGTAATTTTTCTATCGAGCATCTCGCCGCAGCGCATCGTGGAGTCCTTTCACAAGCACCGCATTACCTTCTTTGTATGCGTCCCGCAGTTTTTTTACGTTCTGCACAAGAAGATCTTTTCGCAGGTGGAAGCTCAGCCTTTCATCCTCAGGAAGATATTTGGAGTCCTGATGAGGATTGCTGGACGGATTTCCAGGCCTGAGCATCGGCGAAAGCTTTTTGGCAGAATCCATCGGACCGTTGGTCCGGAGTTGAGGATTCTCGCCAGTGGCGGTTCGCGGTTCGATCCTGCAGTCGCGAAGGATCTCGATCGTCTGGGCTATTCGATGCTTCAGGCGTACGGACTCACCGAAACAGCGGCGGCCGCGACAGCCACTCCAGAAAAGCACAATGTTATCGGCACGGTCGGCACGCCCATTCGCGGAGTTTCTGTGAAGATCAATACCCCCGACAATGAGGGCATTGGAGAGATCTGCATCCGTGGCCCAATCCTGATGAAGGGATACTACAAGGATGAGCGCGCAACGCGCGCCGCGGTTGTGGATGGCTGGTACCATTCGGGCGATCTCGGCCGCCTTGAGCCCGATGGGAGTCTTGTCATCACAGGGAGAAGCAAGGATGTGATCATCCTTGCGAACGGCAAGAATGTGTATCCGGAAGAACTCGAAGCGCACTATGGACAGAGTCCATGGATCAAGGAAATCTGTGTGCTTGGCGTCTCCGAGCCTGGGGGCGAACGCCTTCATGCTGTCGTTGTTCCCGACATGGAGGAATTCCGCCGGCGTGGTCAGTCTTCGATTTCGGAGAATGTGCAGTTCGATCTGGAAGGCCTCTCCAAGCAGCTTCCTTCGTACTATCGAATTCTCTCCTTCTCAATTCGGCATGACCCCCTTCCGCGAACTGTTACGCGCAAGCTTCAGCGTTTCGAGATTCAACGGCAGGAGTCGGAGAGGAATGGCTCGTCTGTTCGACGGGAAGCGGCGGCGGAACATCCTCGATTCAAGGAAGGCGCAGGAGCGGTTGTCGCGCAGCTGGTTCGGCAGGCAAAGCCGGGCACGGGCCCTCTCGATGTTTCCATGAATCTGGAACTGGATCTCGGATTCGATTCACTGGCTCGTGTCGAACTGCTGGGGTTGGCTGAAGGTCAGCTCGGGGTTCGGATTGATGAAGAGAAGGCAGCACGTATCTACACTCTGGGAGAGCTGATTGATGAATTGACGGCTGCCAGTCCTGAATCTGGCCGAGGCCGCAACTGGAAAGAGATTCTCAACGTTCCGCCTGATAACGCGCTTCATCAGCATGACGCGATGAATCCATCGGCGCTCATTCTGTGGAGCAGCTATCTGATTATTAAGGCAGGAAAGCTGTTGTTCCGTTTGTTTCTGCCACTCCGCTACTCGGGTCTCGAGAAACTACCGTCGGCGCCTTTTATTCTTTGCCCCAACCATCAATCGTTTCTCGATGGCCCCCTCCTCATCTCTGTTCTCCCTAAACGTGTCATCGACCGTATCTTCGTTCTTGGCTACACCGATTACTGGAGAGGGCGGGTCATGGGATTTTTCGCGAAGATGTCGCGAATTGTCGCTGTGGACGCCGATGCGAACCTCGTGCAGGCCTTGCAACTCGGGGCTGCGGGTCTAAGAAACGGCAAAGTACTTCTCGTGTTTCCGGAAGGGACCCGCACCATAGACGGAAAATTGGGGGACTTCAAGAAAGGGTCAGCCATTCTCGCTTTGGAATTAGGTGTCCCCGTGGTACCCATGGGCCTGAAAGGTGCTTATGAAATGTGGCCGCGCGGAGGCAGTTTCCAGAGGCACGCCGTGGACATCATCTTCGGGGAACCAATTGATCCCAAAAGGTTCAGCAATGCCGCGGATCCCTATGGTGCTTTGACCGAAGCGCTGAAAAACGAAGTAAAGAAACTCGTCGATTAAGGAATTCGACACGCGTAATCGTCCTTGTAACCTTACCGACAGCAGCGACGTAGTTAGCGACAGATGTCCGAAAGAAAATACAGACAGAATGGATATCAGGACGACAGCCGCGACCGCGTGGTCCGACCCAGGAAGCCTGAGCCCGGTCCCCCAAAAGGGCAGAAGCGAGATGGACCGCGCCCCATGCATATGCCGGGTTTTCAAGAGGTTCTGCGCTGCGCTATGTGTGGCGCTGTCGTTCCTCCCCCAGTCGAAATCGGCTTGGAAAGCACATGTCCGAAATGTCGGACGGATCTCAGAACTTGCAAAAATTGCCGTAACTTTGATACGGGTGCTCAATTCGAGTGCACGCAGCCTATTCCCGAACGCATAACCAAGAAAGACATTCGAAATACCTGCGATTTTTTCGTTGCCCGAACATCAATTGAGCGAGAAACGCACGATTCCGGCGGATCCGTCGTAGGCCGGGTTTTGGATCCGCGCGCCGCTTTCGACAATCTCTTCAGAAAATAGCTTCCCAGTTAAGGTACTATCTCCGACGTCTGTAAATATCTATAGCATCGGAGGATCAGCCTATTTGAACGGATCGGATCGCCTCAAGATTGCGGTTTTTATCGATTTCGACAACATCGAAATCGGTGTCAAGAGCACCTTGAATCGCCATTTCGAAGTTGGGACGGTGTTGGAAGCGATCAAGGAACGTGGCGAAGTCGTCACGAAAGTTGCCTACGGCGACTGGAAGCGAGCCGGTGACCATAGCCGCAGCATGACGCAGCACGCTATCCAGATGGTCCAGCGCAACCTCACCCCTGGCGGCGACAAGAATGGCGCCGATATCAATCTCGCCCTCGATGCCCTCGAAATGGCATTTACGCGGAATCACATCAACGCTTTCGTGATCGTAGGCGGCGACAGTGATTTTATGGCGCTGGTTGAAAAACTGAAGCAGTACGACAAGAAAGTCCTGGTCGTCGGCGGCAGATCATTCACCAGCACGATTCTCCAGAAGAACTGTCATGAGTTCATCGCATACGAGAATTTGATCGCTGCGCCACAGCCAAGACGGCCGGCGGAGCGCACGAAAACTGCGGGCCCTGGCGAAACAAATCTCTCGAAGGCGTTGCCCCTGGTGCGCCGGGCTTTGAAAGTCCTGTCGGATCGTGAGGTCTCGCCGCAGCTTGGCCTTCTGAAGAGTACGCTGCTGCAGCTGGACTCGACATTCACCGAGCGCGACTACGGTGCCAGTACCTTTAGAGATTTCATCGAGAAGATGGCGGCTGCAGGTTATGTGAACCTGAAGCAGGTGGATCGAAGCCTGTTAGTGGAACTCAAGGAACGAGAAGGCATGCATGCGGAAGAAGAAGAGCAACCGCAGCTCGGAACAGAATCGGTGCCTGTGACGTCTCCGGCTCCGGCAGGTCCCGCAGCGCCCGCTCCGGCGGTCGTATCGTTTCCGGGCCCGGTTACGCCTTCCCCTGAGAGAGTTGAAGAAGGCGTGCGCGCTCTGTTTGACGCATTCCAGAACGCGAAGAATCCTCCGCATTGGCCGATGTATCTCCGGAATGTGAAACAGTACGTAAAGAATGCTGCGCCTTCCTACGACGAACGCCGTTACGGATTCGCCAATTTTCTCGAAGCCGTACGCGCCGCCGGTCGAGCGGGGTTGTTCCGTCTCGAACGGAACCGTCAGGGCATTCTTCGGATTTTCGCGGGCAACCATTTTCCGCGTCCGGTTCCGGTGCCCGTGTTCGATATCGAGAATGAACTGGCCGCGGCGCAGGCAATGGCCGATTCATCACCAGCCGTCGAGGAAGAAGCAGCGGTCGTGATGGAGGAACCTCCGCAGACGGTTGTTGAAGAGCTTCCGGCGGAAGACGGTCAACCGGAAGAACCAAGGCACGCACCGCCTAAACGTCGGCCGAGACCGGCCAGCACCTCGTCGAAAAAGAAGCCGGCCGCGGCGCGGAAAACAAAAAAGAAGAGTGGAACGGACCCGGAACCGTTTTGAGGTATTCGCGTGTGGCACCGCGGAGCGGTGCCAACACCCGAGGTTCTCATGCACCTTCAGCGTAGTCTCATAACCCTTATCGCAATAACGCTAATCCTTGCCGGCTGCACCGACACTCAAAAGCCGGCCACGACAGCTCCCCAGCCGGAGTCCATTCGACTGTACGTATTCGACTGCGGCACTCTCCACTACGACAACGCAGACGCCTATCAACTGAAGAAAGAAGAAGTCGCAAGAACGGACATGTCGATGGCGTGCTTTTTGATCAAACATCCCAGGGGAACGCTGATGTGGGATGTCGGCGCCATTGCGGATGGAACCTGGACGCCCACAGGTTCCCCGGTGCGCATGCACTTCGCGCTGCCCGACAAAACGGAACGCGATGTGACGATGGTGAAGCCCTTGAAGGCGCAACTTGCAGAGATTGGGTATTCGCCGGCGGATATCACTTACCTCGCGCTTTCTCATTACCACTGGGATCACATTGCCAATGCGAACGATTTTGCGGGATCCACGTGGCTCGTTCGTCAGGCAGAGAAAGACGTCATGTTTTCGAGTCCGAATCCGGAGAGGACTATTCGCGCCAATTATGACGCTCTTGCCAACAGCAAGACCGTCATCATCGACAAGGATGAGTACGATGTCTTCGGCGATGGCAAGGTGATTCTGAAGCTTTTTGCAGGTCATACTCCCGCGCATCAGGCTCTCTTTGTGGATTTGCCAAAAACGGGTCCGGTCGTGCTTGCCGGGGATCTCTATCACTATCCCGAGGAGAGAACACTGAACCGCATTCCGGTCAGAGACTTCGATAAGGCCCAGACGGCGGCCTCACGTGTCGTAATGGAAACGTTTTTGAAAGAGAAGGGCGCGCAGCTCTGGATCCAGCACGACATTGCGGCGAACGAAAAGCTCAGGAAATCGCCTGAATTCTACGATTGATTTGAACCGTTATTTAAGCCCCCGTGCTTTCTTCTTGGCGAATTCGTAATCATCCTCGATGAGGCTTTTCAGTGGCGGGTGTTGTCGGTATCCAAACTCTCGCATCGCACGGTCCAGAACTCTTGAAAATCTTCCGCCACTGGAAGCGAAAGGATCGGTCTTCAACTTTCGTCGCGTGAGCAGATGCGTCGTCACTCTATTGGTCCACAGGTAGCAGTTCAGTTGCGCGGCCAGGATCTCTAGCGCTTTCGTTGAAAAGAAGCTGATGTGTTGCCCCGTCTCCGGAGCGAAATACCACCAGTCATCTGCCTGCGCAATGGGAGAAGGAGGCACAATCTCCGTGGTGAAGAACACCGAATCCGATAGCTCGAACATTCTTTGTGCTTCCTGACAGGGATCCGGCAGATGTTCGAAGACTTCAAACGCCGTGACAAGCTCGAATCTAGTCGATGATGGCAAATCGGTGAGGTCGTAGTTTGTAGCGAAAAGGTTAGGGCAGAATTTATCCTGTCGGAAAAAGTTGTATCCTTTGTCGCGCATGAGCCTGACAAACAGGCCGTAGCCGCCCGCAAAATCCAGAAACGTTGCGCCGCGAGCGAAATTCTGGTCAATGACCTTTTCCGTCACCTCTGCCAGATCGAGATTTCTGCGGACCATGCCGACGTCCAATGACGTAATCGCGCTTTCATAGGCCTCGCCAATCCAGTGAGGTTTTTCCGTTTGAATAAAGCCGCATTGCGTGCATCTGAAGTACTGCGCGGGGTATTTGCTCAGGATCCTGGCTTCGAATACGGCATTACTCTGTTGTTTGCAGATCAGACAAGTCGACGTCTTTAAGTTTGTGGGTTCGGTTCTCACACTAGGTAAGCTTCGCGTATTGTTCGGCCGTTTCCCGAAAGTTTTTATCCCAACTGAATTTTTCAAACTGGGCGTTTCCCTTTTGGATCAGTTTCTGCCGATCAATCTTTCCGGCGAGCATCTGATCAAAAACAGCGACCAGCGAATCCGTCTCTGTCGGATCGAAGAAAATCGCGGCGTCGCCCGCCACTTCGGGCAGGGAAGCCTGGCGTGCGCACAGGACGGGGCAACCGCTGCCCAGCGCTTCAAGGACAGGCATACCAAAACCCTCAAACAGAGAAGGGAATACAAGGAACTCCGCGTTCCGGATCAGGGCTCGCAACGCCTGATTAGTCTGAAAACCTAGAACCAGAACCTGGTCTTTTACGCGATGTTTTGCTGTCTCTTTGAGCAGCGCTTCCGCCTCAGCCTGAGAAAATCCGCCGGTCAGCAAAACCCTCAATCCCTGACTCTTGAACTCTCCTCTCCTCGCAGAAATCGCGCGCAAAAGGAATTCGTGATTCTTGTGCTTCCAGAACTTCGCGGGATAGATCAGGTAGCGCCCGAATTGTTTCGCATAGGCTTCGTGCTCAGGATCGACAGAGTCCTGGAAGCCATCCGCTGCAAGGTAAGTTACCTTGATCCTCTCCGCAGGAATCCTGAGTCTTTCCATCATGGAGCGTTTTGTAAATTCCGATACTGCGAAGAACTGTTCTGCGACGTCCTTATAAAGCGAGTAATAGCACCTTCGCGATCGGAGGTCTTCGTCGTCGAAATACTCGGGATAGAACAGATCCTGTACGTCATGGAAGGTGACGCACAGTCGGACTGACGGCGCCAGCACAACGCGTGCAATTTCGCGGCATGCGCCGTAATTGCTCATCTCGTGAAAAACAACGGGCTCGGTAGTTTTGCCATTGAAGGGGATGGCGCGAGGAGCCACCGTAGTTTGTGCTTTTGGCTCCTTCGGAACGATGAGTGCCGGTGGAATCCACGGCTTCACCGCGTTTTTCAGCTTTCGTGGGATACCTGACCCCGACCGTGATTCTGTTGCCGGCCTCTCTTCGAAGTCCGGAAAGTCCCACGCGAGAATATCTCCCTGGGGGATATATTCCCGAATACTCTGGGACAGCACGCGACGATACAGTTCGTGGGAATATCGGCCAACGCCGCCTGAGTCTTTAATGTGCGCGTATTGTCCACTCAATACGAGGCGAACGCTCATCTATCAGTCCTGTTGTAAAAAGAATAAAACCGCGTGGTCGCGCGACGATGACAAGTTCCGAATCCTCTGTGCAGGACCAATCTCCTGGTTGCCGCAGTTCACAAACAGATAGCGTACCCTAGCTTGGAAGCAACGCCGGTAAAAAGCGTAAGGTTAGCCAACCAGTGAGAGTGGGGAGGCCGCGTCGAGGGAGCGTAAAGAACAGATCACTGAGCGTGCAGTTTAACCGCCGTCTCCAGTGTGTCGCCTGGCTGGACCAAAGTCCGCTCAGAACGGGAGAGTTGATATCCCTCTACTTCCACTGAAAATGAAAAGTGGACGCACGGAACAACCATCGAGTACGGCGGTGTAGCCACCTGCCGATAGTCGCCGGGCATATCGTCCCTTGTGAATATCAGCCGCATGGGCTTCCTGACGGGAGTTCCTTTCTCGTCGATCACGTCGATCGCAAGACGTGCAAGGTGACTCCCGAGGTTGATCACGATTTCGGGCGACACGGCGCCCGCCTTCACGTCAATGGTGCTGATGCTTTGCAAGATCTGATTAAAGAACGCAAAAAAGTTCCAGGGAAAGCCGTCAGTCTTTCTAAAGGCGTACAGGTGAATTTGGCCTGTCGGAAGACCCTTGAAGACAAACCTGCCTTGTGGGTCGGCTGTTGTTTGAATCTGCCTGTTCGACTGTTCCTCCGGAATGGCATAGATCTTCGCTTCACTTACGGCCATACCTGCCGGGTCGATTACGGTGCCTTGAAGCGAACCGGGGAGTTGTTGCGCAACTCTGGCCCCGAGTGACAGCTTTGGTGAAGCAGGCGGGAGAAGCAGAGGTGTAGTCATCTCGATCTCCTAAGATTGACTGCCATTGTTGCCGGAAGTGTTTGCCCTTGTTGGCGCATGCCGGGCGCCAGCGTCTTATGCTCTAAAGAACCTCGTCCCTGATATCGTCCCTGATATTGACGCCCGATATGCGCTCCTAAGCGGTAGCCTGCCGCTTTGGCTCCAGGGTCCCGTCGTCTGACGCTGCTCGAGACCGTCCAGATCGTTGCTATCTTGGGGGGTATTTATTACAAAAAGCTCACGAAAGTGTGGATCTTTCGTTCCGCGACCCGAATTCGAAATACGAATGTCCACAGTCTGGAGATTCTCAGTTCGAATTCGGGAGTCTGTCCCCAGATCTCCAGCCTTTTCTTGTTCACCTCGGAAACATATCGGGATTGTCCGTAAACACCGCATCCACCCCAAGCGTGTTCATGAAGTAATCCATTTCCTCTTTCACGGTTTTGAACCCGCTCTCACCCGGTTGTCGAAACGTATACGCTGTGACGGTGAGACCCTCCGCATGTGCCCACTTCACGAGATCCGGATTACTGCGGAGGAGATCTTTCGAGGGGCCGATACCTTGAACGTATTTGCGGATCTCATGCATCGCCTTCTCGGTCAGGATTGCCGCGCTTTCGATTCCCACAAGCTGCACCAAAGGAACTCGGACTTTATGTTCCGAAGATAGTCGTTTCAGGCTGTCCGGGCTGAACGACTGAATGACGATAGGACTTTTCACGGATGACGATGTGTCGAGTCCATTCCGGCGCAGACTCTCCGCCAACAGACGGTCCATGTTGAAACCTCGCCTGGCATAAACTTCCGGATCTTTGGTTTCAGGAAAGAGACCGGCACGACCTCTCACGACATTGATAGCTTCCTGCCATGTCGGCACCTGAGTTCCACGGAACATTGGATCGAACCACGAGCCTGCGTCCAATGCTTTGATCTCCGACAAAGTGAAATCAGCCGCGTACCAGTGGCGGCCGGAATCTTCCTGGACGCTTCGATTTGGAAAAATCTCTGCGACATTCGTCGTTCGCTCAAGGGTAAGGTCGTGGAGGCAAATCAGAACTCCGTCTTTTGTAATCTGCAGGTCCTGCTCAACGTAGTCGGCCTTCTGTGCAATCGCGAGGCGATAAGAATCCAGCGTATGTTCCGGCGCGTATGCCGATGCACCACGATGTGCGATCAGAGTCTTCCGGGAATACATGGGACAGTGCCTCCAAACCGACGACCTCTTTCATCATGTTGTAATAACAATCGGCAACTATCGTTCCGCACTCTTGAGGCCAGCAGGATACAGTCCTCGCGACGGATTCGAGGAGTGCTATTCTGAGGCTTTGACGATTTGAGATGGAAAGCAGGATGGATTCCACTTTAGACAACAGATTCCTCAATCGCGAATCAAGCTGGATTGAATTCAATCGACGCGTGCTTGAAGAAGGCCTGGACAAAAGCCAGCCTCTTCTCGAGCGCCTCAAGTTCCTCTCCATTTTTTCAACGAATCTGGACGAGTTCTTCATGATTCGCGTGTCGGGCTTGCAGGAGCAGCTCGAAGCCGGCCCGGAAGTCCTGTCTCCCGACGGGCTGACGCCGGCGGCTCAGCTCCAGTTGATCTCAGATCGATTGCGGCCGCTGCTGCGCCTGCAGTCCGACTGCTTGCTCACGGAAATCCTGCCCGGACTCGAGCGCGCAGGGATTCGTATCGTCTCGTATTCCAACCTGAGCGAACAGCGTCGCGCGGAGCTTCGTGTTTATTACGAGGAACGTGTCTTTCCGGTTTTGACGCCGCTCTCCGTGGACCCGAGTCACCCATTTCCTTACATCTCCAATATCAGTCTGAATCTGGGAATTCTCCTCGCCTCAGAAGCTGATGATGGGACGGTCGAGCCCCGCTTCGCACGAGTCAAGATTCCTCCCAATGTGCCCCGACTTGTTCAGGTAGGAACGGACAACACCTTTGTCCTGCTTGAGGACTTGATCTCCGCAAACATCGGCTCATTGTTTCCGCGGACGCGAATTCTCGGATGCCAGCCGTTTCGTATTACTCGTGATGCGGATATCGAGATCGAAGAGGACGAAGCGGACGATCTCCTTCGCAGTGTGGAACGGCAACTACGGCAGCGCCGCTTTGGTTTTGGAGTACGACTCGAAGTTGCGGAGGGCATGAGCCCGCAGATGGTGGACCTCCTGACGAAGTCACTTGAACTCGGGGTGCACGACGTCTATACGGTCGCCGGCCTGCTGCATATTCCGGATCTCATGGCGCTGCACAAGCTGGAGTTTCCGGAGCTCAAAGACAAGCCGTACTCGCCGACGATTCCGCCTTTATTTCGGCAATCGGAAACTATCTTCGATTCCATTCGCCATCAGGATGTTGTCTTGCACCATCCGTTTGAATCCTTCGGTCCTGTTGTGGAGTTCATTCGTTCAGCCGCCACGGATCCAAAGGTGCTGGCGATCAAGATCACGCTCTATCGTGTCGGTCCGAACTCGCCCATTGTGCAGGCCCTCATCGACGCGGCGGAAAGGGGCAAACAGGTTGCGGTCCTGGTCGAGTTAAAGGCGCGATTCGACGAGGAGAACAACATTCTGTGGGCGCGACGGCTGGAGAAAGCCGGGGTTCATGTGATCTATGGAATCCTGGGCCTCAAAACTCATGCAAAACTGACGCTCATTGTTCGGGAAGAAGACACCGTATTGCGGAGATACGTTCATCTGGGTACCGGCAACTACAATCCGGTCTCCGCTCGTGTGTATACGGACTTCGGGCTCATGACGGCCAATCCGTCGTTCGGCGCCGATTGCTCAGAACTCTTCAATTACATGACGGGGTATTCCGGACAGCAGGAGTATCGCAGACTCATCGTCGCGCCGCTCAATATCAGAACGCGCTTTATGGAACTTATTCACCGGGAGATTGAGCACCACCGTGCCGGGCGCCGGGCAGGCATCTTTGCGAAAACCAACGCTCTAACTGATATCGCAACCATTGACGAATTCTATGCGGCCTCTCGCGTTGGTCTTCCGATCGATCTTCTTGTAAGAGGAGTCTGTTGTCTCCGGCCAGGTGTAAGAGATCAAAGCGAAACCATACGCGTCGCCAGCATTGTCGGCCGATTTCTCGAGCATTCGCGCGTTTATCGATTCCTCAACGGCGGTGACGAGGAGGTCTATTTAAGCAGCGCGGATTTGATGTCCCGCAATCTCGATCGTCGTCTCGAGGTGATGTTTCCAATCGATGATCCTCTTGTTAAGGAGCGCATCATCCGCGAAGCGATCGAACGGCCACTCTCAGACAATGTCAAGCTGCGATGGCTGCGGTCGGACGGGACTTATGTTCGCGCCGACGGTACCGGGCGGGATGCTCTGGATTCTCAGGCAAGTCTCATCCAGGGATAACAGGGCCAACCGAAAAGTCAGACTACTCGCATATCGCCCTGGCCAGGAGGGGTGGCGCGAAGCGCCGGGCTGGTTGTTCAAAAGACCTTCGATTGGGACAACCACTCCGTCTGCGCGAATCGCTGTTGGCTTCGCGATATCTTCTTGATCGCGCAGCCACCCTTTTTGGCCAGCAGGGGCGATGTGGCGCCCCCTTTTTTGTTACCTCGTCCATTATTTCTGTCTTTTAAATAGCTATGTCCACAACGCGCGAACACGATATGCGATGTCTTTAATCCGGCGCTGCAGGTTAACAAAGTTATCCGCCTGCCGGTAGGACGATCTCCACCAATATGGTAGAGTGCCCGCACGTCTCGTATCTGAATCCGCAAAAGAATCATCGGGGCTCTCCGAGGAGGATCTGGGCATGACTTCTGCCGCAGCCGGGAAGGGTTTGTCTTTCGATTTGAACCGTGACTTGCTCGACGGAAAGATCGCCGCAGCAGTGGAAGTGACCGGTCGCACGGACAAAGCCGCTCTCGAGGTGCTGCTGAAGAACGAGCCGTTTCCGCCGGGTGAGATCGAAGTCGGCAAGATTGCGGTAGCCGGCAGCGCCGGCAGCGACAAGATTACGTTTGCGTCCGATCGTGGCAAAGTAAGTTTCAGCGGATCGGCAAGCGTGTTCGCCGGCATGGGAGTTTTTAGAACGTCTACATCCGCACTCGAGGCGCTCACCTTCGATCCCGAAACACACGAACACCTTGGCGGATTGGAGATACCGCTCCGTGCGGATGAACTCTTTCTGATGTTTCGGTGGGGATACGCGTTGTCCGGAAGCATCAAGGGGGCAGTGGCTCTGGGAACTCCCGGTGCCGTCACCTTCGGAGCGGAGGGCTCTCGCGAAGCGCAATACGCCATAATCCGGCGGTTTCCAGACAAGATTCCGTCGCGCGAAGCCGTTACCGAAATCGTGAAGAGCTGGCGGATGCCAACTCAGGTCACTACTGCAGCGGACCTCGCTCCGGGAACATGGATCATCACCGAGGTGAATGGTTCCTTCCAGGCCAGTCTCGGCATCGAGGTCGGTTATAACTTTTCGTGGATCAGGAAGACAAAGCTGGGCGGACTTGCGGGCGACATCGGGCTGAAGATCCAGCTGGGACTGACCACGGCCATGAAGTTCTTCGCCAGCGGTAAGTACGCGGTGATTCTAGGTCGTGAGAGTGAAGAGAATATTCTCAGGCTCCGTATCTTCAAGCTCTCTCTCAGGGGCCTCGACTTCGGCCTGAATGCCGGCGCTTCCGTCGACACTGTTGCGGAGATTCCGGAAGACGTCGATGATTTCGTCGCTGCGGTGTTTGGTGTTCATGGCGCACAGCTGATCAAGGATCTCCAGGCCATCGAACAGTGGGCTAGCCTCGATCAGGGACAACTGCCGGCAGGTCTGGCAAAACTCACCAGTGACTACGGCAAGCAGCTTCTCAAAGTTTTGACTGGAATCGATCCTCTCAATCCGCCATTGTTTCAGAAAGCCAAGAGCGAGCTGCTGGGTTCCTTGAACGCGTGGAATCGTCTTGATGCAGAAGCTCATGCAACCGCCACCCTGATCTGGCATCTCTTAAGTTCGGATGACCCGGGCATTGATGAACTTCGAACCGCGACCGCTACGCTCAGGAACTCCGATGACGACGGGCTTTGCTCGTTTCTTGAAGAGCATCTTGCGGACGTTCAGTTCTTCAAAACCGCGACGGGTAGGTGGCTTGAGTCTTTCGTCACGGGGAACGTACTCAGCGCCTTGACGTCGACTGAGGAACTCGTAAGGGTACGCAATGTGGCGGACCTGACTCACCAGGTTCTCGATCCAGCCGGTGCGGGAGCAGTAATCAAAGAGTTGGTGAAGTACATCCGACAGCGTTTTGCGTTGAACGCGATCACAAAGGCTATCGAAAAGGCTGATCTGGCCCCAGTCGACAAATGGTTACAGGCGAAGCTTGGAGACTTTCTGGAGAAGGAACTGGATCTGGAACAGCTCAAGGAGATCCAGGGAGCAATTCAGCACATTCTTTCGCTGCGTAAGCAGATTTATGAGCAGGCAAGGAAGGCTCTCAATCGCAGTTACTCGTTTGAATTCACGACGTCGTACCGCAAGGCGACGACAAAAACTGCGCTCGCCGATATCGCTTTTAACTTTGACAGGGATCCTGGTGGCGCATTCAGGGCTGCGATTGACGGGGACCTTGGCAAGCTTCTCATCAATCCGCCTGCGGGTGTGCAGATTCGAGCGGGGGAGTTGTCGTGCGGAATCAAGAAGCAGTCGCATGTCGAGGTTTCGTTGCCTTTCTTCAATGCGCGGATCGACCACACTAATGACTCTCTCGCAAGGCTCACTGTTAAAGGTGACGGCGCCGCCGTGTACCTGCTAAACGCAACAGACGTCATTCGCGAACGCGATCGTCGCGCAAGCGCTCTTACTATAGGCGCGAGCCTTGCGCCGACTACATCTGACATCAGGATTCACGATCGACAATCGTTCACGTATTCGTACTCTTTCCGCCAGGCCACTTTCGATATGCGTATCCTGCAATTAAAGAGCGAATTGAGGCCTTACGCGATGGCCTACCTTCCGACTGCGTTTGATACCGGTGATTTCGATCGGTGGATCGATCGCATCGCGGACGAGATTGATGCCACGAAAGATTCAAATGGTCCGGACGTGTTTGGTAAAACCCTCATCACGTTAAATGTCAGCCTTGGAGGGGAAATTCTCGGAGCATGGCTTCATGCGCCGTCGAGCAAGAAGGATCCTGCCTATGCGCAGCTATCGCTTCGCATTCAGGAATCTCTTCGGATGCTCGTACCTTTCTACTACTTCAGCGATCTCGATCGTTACAAAACGCTGGATCCAGCTGCCGCTCTTTTGGCGTACTCGTCGTTGCCCCTGTTAAACGATGTGCGCGTGAACGAGTCCGGCAAACTGAAAGCGGTCACGAATGGAGACATCATTTGGGATATCGAGGATACTAACCTGCTGGCTGCCATCATTGAAGATCCGCGCACCACGAAAGGATTGCTGACGGTTTTAAAGCGAATCTCTCCTCTCCTCAAGGCGACAGGCCGCGATCCGAAAGGCTTCTACGCTCCCGGCGAGCTTGCGCGAAATCGCATTCTCGGAACTGTTCTCCAGGGACAGGGGCGAACTCTGCTCATGGGACTTCTAAGGGGAGAGTCGAACATCATGAAAAAAGCTGTCGAAGCGGGGCAGGCGATAGCCAATTTCCGCGTTGCCCAGGATGAACCCGAGAAGGCAATCGAGTTCCTCGCTCAGTTCGGGGCGAACCTGACGGAGGCCTTCAACAAGGAAGCCGGAGATTTCGTTTTCGAAGGCGCATTACTTCGTCCATTGAGCACGATGGTCTTCGTTGCTGCGACCACTGTGTTCGATCCTGGGATCGTCGCGAAGACCAAGGCGATGCTCACCGTCAGTGCGCTGGCGAATGCGTCTCCCTTCACCCAGGCGCAATTCCTGCAGGGAGAGGAGCCCAGTTCCAACGACGTCCTTGTCGAGGATCGCGTGACGGCATTTTAGCGGAAGGTATTACGCAGGGAAGCGGTGTACGACTGGATCCCTCACCCGCCCTTCGGGCACCCTCTCCCGCTGGGAGAGGGAAAGTCCTTCGTGTTGTCCCTTCTCCCACCGGGAGAAAGGTGGCGCAAAGGGCCGGATGAGAGATCCTGTCGGATGCACTTTGCTACTTAGACGTCAAAAGGCGCCTGGCTCGCGAATTGTGTCGTCGTGCCCAGCGTGAACAGATTCGGCGTCTGACTGGAAGGCAAGAGGGCTTTGATTGCCGCGTGAAACTTCGCGTAGTTGCCCTTGTATTTCCCCTGATTCCATACATGGAGCAATGCTTCGGTGAACGCGCCGTTGTGATCGCCGTCCATCGAAGTTTGATTGTCCTGACAACCAGAAATCAGGATCACCGCAGCTTTGCACGCTTGGGCAATCTGGGTCAGCCGTGAACTCACCGCAACGTGAGCCAGCGCCACATCCGGATCAATGGAGCCGCTCTTTCCTGCTCGCTCCGCCACATCGCGCTGCAAATCGTCATAGAACTTTTTGTGCTTGGCGTACGTACGTATCGCTACTGACGGCGGCATCATCTTCGAGCGTCCGTGGACGGGCCCCGGGTTGGCACGGGTGACGGTTCCGCTGTGGCAGCTGTCCGATAGTACAAGGATGCGGACTCCCTGAGCGAAACGGCTTAACTCAAGATAAAGTTCGTCGTCGATAAGCTCACCGTCGTACAGGCACCAGGTCTCGTCCTTCTTATCGTCTTCTTCCCCTGTAACGTCAGGCACCTGACCGCCGTGGCCCGAGTACGAGAGGAAAAAGATATCCCCGGAGGACAACAGCTTCGCCGCGCCGCGAATCGCTGCGAGTGTTGCGGCCCTCGTCGCTTTTTTCGTGATCAGTGTGAGCGGCTTCATGCCGCGTGATTTGGCAATCGCCGCCATATCATTGGCGTCAAATTCACAGGCGGCCAACTCACCGCTCCACCCTTCGTAATGCTTGGGGTCTACGGCGTTGAGCCCAATATGGACCGAAACTCCTCTGGCTTTTGCAGGCGCTTTCACAGCTTTGGACATTGGTCATTCTCCTGTCTGATTTGATAAGGGATCAACAATTGAGGCAAGTCTCACTTGTTCGAGTCGTTATGTTTTCGCTGTCTGGTCAGCAAATTACTCTTTTGCGGTGAGATATTCCAGTAGCAACTCAACGCACGCGATCGCTCGGGCCGCTGTGTTGAAAGGCTTTGCGGCGGTCGGCCGCGCGCGTTGCAATGGTCGCCTTTGTAGTTTAAAGTACTTGTCGCCTGTGCGACGTGACCGCCACCCTTCGATGACAAACTCCGTGCTTGCCGGTGGCGCGGTCGTTATCCTGCTCGTCGTCCTTATCACCCTCATCGCCGCTCGTTTTGCCCTGAAGCCGATTTCCGAGCAGGAAAAAGAACAGGCCGCGGTGACTTCGCCGTCGTCAGACCTCTCAACTGCCGAGGCGATTCCGGAAGGCCAGGGATTCATCTTCGGCCGAGTCACCGCCGAAGACGGCGCCATCTACGAGGGGCGGCTGCGGTTTGGGGGCGATGAGGAGGCGTTCTGGGGTGACTATTTCAACGGCTTCAAGGATAAGAATCCGTGGGCGGCGCAAGCGCCGCTCGACCAGCTGACTGAGCGCCGCCCGCTCGAGATCTTCGGAGTAGAAGTCTTCCACTGGGAACGCCAGGCCGAGCTCGGACGGCCTTTCATGGCACGCTTCGGCGATATCACACGGATTGAGCCGAACGGCGGAGACCTGCGCGTAACTCTCAAGAGCGGGACCATCTTCCACCTTGACCTTTTCGCCGCCGACGACTTCGCCGACGGCGTGCGAGTGTGGGACACCAAACACGGCGTCGTGGACCTCCATGAAGCGCAGATCCGCGCGATCGACCTCCTCCCCACCGGCCGGCTTGGCAAGGTCCCTGATCGTCTGCACGGTACTGTGAGCTCGCGCGGGGGCGACTTCACGGGCTTCATCCAGTGGGATCGACAGAAAAGCGTCGGCTCCGACGAACTCACCGGCCAGACTGCCAAAGGTGAGCTGCGTCTGCGTTTCGGTAGCGTTCGCTCGATCGTGCGCAATTCCAGCAACAGCTCGCTGGTGACGCTGCTTGACGGCAATGGAATCGTCCTCTCCGACACTCCCGACGTCGGCCCCGGCAACAGAGGGATGTACGTTGACGACCCTCGTT